>Ga0075445_10000693_pt1 | contig 17773 bp, 12 predicted proteins | sample CoawatmetaG02DNA_FD_72350 | JGI IMG/M metagenome (GOLD analysis project Ga0075445, IMG submission 72350) | Marine microbial communities from the West Antarctic Peninsula - Coastal water metaG029-DNA | ecosystem: Environmental > Aquatic > Marine > Coastal | place: Atlantic Ocean: West Antarctic...
CCATGGTTGGCATAGGCTCAAGTGCCCAACAAGCCATCGATGATTCAATAACCAATCTTTCAGCAAGAACTCTGTCTGTATATCCCTCAAGGGGCAGAGGTGCCCAAAAAATTAGCGCATCACCTCTTGTAATCAAAGATGCCGAAGCCCTTGCTGAGGATGATGAGATTAAGTGGAAGGTATCACCAGAGATCAGGGGAAGTCAGTCTATTAAATTTGGTAATGAGAGCATTAGCGCTTCTGTTGTTGGTGCAAGAGAAAACTATCTATCCATTCAAGGATATGAAATGACTGACGGAATATTTTTTACAAACAGAGATGACTTGGCTCGTAAAAGATTTGTTGTGCTTGGCTCAAGTGTTGCTACAGAACTAAAAACATCTTCAAAAGCATTGATGGGTAAAGAGCTAGAAGTTGGTGGTGTCAGGTTCAAGGTTATAGGTGTTCTAAACTCAGAGGGCTCTTCAGGCTGGTCTAATCCGGATGAGCAAATATACATCCCTTTATTAACAGCAGCTGATAGAGTCTTTGGAAGAAATCGAGTAGATTCTATACGCGTTGAAGTGCCAAATATCTACTCTTCAGAAGAAGCTATGATCTCTATTGAGAGAGTATTAAGGCGCGAGCATGATATTGGTCCTGGAGAAGAGAATAATTTTCGTATCAATGACTGGTCTCAGTTTAGTGATTTACAGCGTCAAGCAACTGCTATCTTTTCTGCTTTAATTATAGGAATTGCTGGTATCAGCCTCTTAGTTGGTGGGATTGGTGTGATGAATATCATGCTAGTTTCTGTGACTGAACGCACTAGAGAAATTGGTTTAAGAAAAGCTCTGGGTGCAACACAGCAAGCTATTTTGTTACAGTTCATTATTGAAGCAGTAGTTCTTTGTATTATCGGAGGTATTGCCGGAGTATTACTGGGATCATTTTTATATTTCCTTATTGCTTTGGCTCAAGATTGGACTTTTACCATTCCTTTTTCTGCTATTTTTGGCTCTGTTACATTTTCTGCATGTGTTGGATTATTTTTTGGTATTTGGCCCGCAAGAAGAGCTGCACGATTAGAGCCTGCGGTAGCGCTGAGATACGAATAACCTAACTTATTCTTCTAAGTGACTTCTTGCTATAGAGATCGCTGAACCATCAAGACTTATTTGCTAGCATTCAAAACTTCATAGTAAATTTTTTTCGTCTTACTTGCTGCATTTTCTATGGAGTAATAATCTTTTATTGATTCCTGAATAGCACTTACATCTAACTGAGCTAGCAGAGGAACTATTTTCTCTATTAAAGACTGAAGCGCCTTTTGATCACTTGGATCGCTCAGAAGCTCTTTAGGAAGCAATTCTGATAATATTCCAACTCTTGTTCCAATAACTGGTATCCCATAGTTCATAGCCTCTAGAGCAACCCTAGGCCCGCCCTCCCGATGACTGGAGATGACTAGCCCGCTGGCTGTCTCATACTTCAGCTCAATATCATCATAACTTCGATCGGTTACGAGTGTAATTTTTGAACTCAAGCCTAAAGTAGAAATTAATTTTTGAAGATAAGGCTCCTGAGGTCCAGATCCGATGATCTCTAGTTTTGCATCAACATTAACCCAACTTTGAATGAGATGATCAAATGCCTTGACCGACTCTAGCCTTCCTATAGCAACAATTGGGCCTGTTCTTGAGGAGAGAGCATTGATATGCGAGGGATTGAACCAGTTAGAAATATAGGTCGAATGAGCAATATCAGATGCAAGTTCTTTACTTACAGCGATAATTGCATCTGATTTTTGAAATGCTTTGTAGTTATGTTTAACACCATGAGCGGTTGAGATAATTTTTACCTTGCTGATAGATCCAACCAAACCTCCAACAAAACTACTTTTTGCTCCATGACAGTGGAGCAAATCAATGCCTTCTCGCTTAATAAGAGCTACTAGCCTAAAGATATTGCCTGGTGAGTACCTTGAGCCCAGTTTAAAGGTCCTTGAGTCCAACCCAATAAAATTATTTTTAATGGAATCTTCGCATAGTATTATTTGCGTGGTCTGACCTTCCATGAAGTGCGCCAGTTCAAAAACATGCTGCTCAATTCCAGCAAATACCTTTCCAGTAATAAGATGAGCAATCTTCATAGCTTTTCTTGAATAATCTTTTTTAATGCAAAGGCCACTTTTTTTACCTCTTCTAGAGGTTCAAAGTATAGAGATGGTTGTTCTATGCTGCTGATGAGAACTTTATTACTAAGCTCATCTCTTACTTTCACTACTCCCACGTGCCTATCGCGAACTAACGATACCATCAACCGACGTATTTTCTTTTTTTTAAAAAAGACGTTTGAAAGTGGTGACTCTATTTGCATTAAGTAGGTTTTACCTGGAGAGGAGAGGGCTTCAAATACTAAATTTACACTATCTGGTGTTATAAACTTTAGGTTTGAAGCATGCAATTTCTGCATAAAAATTGTGTTGCTAACTGATATATGATCGTAAAAAGAATAATTTTTATGCATTTCATTAAGTTCAGTTATTTGCTGGGTGAGACCTGCTGGCGTTCTGCGTGAATTAAAAATAGAAAATTGAAGTGTTGGATGGGTCATCAAGAGATAGGCTATCTGCTTGATAGCAATCTTGGTATCAAATTTATAGTGATGACTATTCCCACCAAGACAAATTATTGCCTGACTTGAGTCAACTGCCTGCTCTGAGGTTGGTGCAAGAGAGCCCATAAAGGTAGTAACGTTTGTTGGCTTTAGCTCATTATAAAAGTCATGAGCAGGAGCGTAAACCACATCAAATTCTTGAATATTCCTTGAGGGCTTAAGTACAGCTACAGTCAAAACTGAGTGACTTTTTTGTAAAATTTTTCTTGCCTCAAGTATTGATGGATAGGTGCCATGACCTGCTCCAATCAGCATTACCATATTGGTTTTAGGGCTTATTTTATCGCTTGCACCAAAGCGCTGGAGCATCCTCTGAAGCCAATTAGACTTACATGAAATTGCTGAGACCTGAAAGTCTAGGTCTGCATCTCTTGCCAGTTCATCTAATAGAACTTTGACCTGATTAATGTGGCCTTGTTTTGAATCCTGAAACCAATATACATGCATAAAATATTCACATTTTTAAAGAGAGATGGTGGTTTGCGTAAATAGCAAACAAATCAACCTTAGTCTAAGTGCTTTCTTGGATTATATAAAGATTTTAGTCGTGGTGAACATTCAAATGAGCGGGCCAATAAATTAGGAGTTTAAACCCGCTCTAGTTGGTTTTAGGAAAAATTTTTAGAGGAAAATTTAACCAACATATTTCTTTGACCATGCTGTAGTGAAATAAGTTCATTGAAATACTTAAGATGTGCTTTTTGATCCTATGATCTTAGAAACGTATAGCAAGAAAAATTAAGCAATATATTATTGCCCCTAAGCCTAATCCAAAGCCAAGAGGTATTTCTTTTTGTTCAGGATTCTGATTAACATAGTGAACAATGAGACTAATGCTTGAAGCCAGCAATAGTATTGGCCCAATTGAAGAAGCTCCAAAAGTTGCACCAATTGCACTGAGTAATAAAAAATCACCTGATCCAATCCCTTCTCTTTTTTGAACAGCTTTGTAAAGAAAGTTAATTGAAAATAACAAACCATAACCAAAAATAAAGCCAAGTATCGAGTCAGGAATGACCGTAAAAAATTCAAAACCGATATTGACTATTAAGCCTGATATTAAGAGAATTATACTTATGGGCTGTGACAGCAGAAGTGTGTTTAGATCCATTATTGCTTGTATGTAAAAGCAAAGAAGCATTGCAAAGATCATCCATGCAATTGGGTTAATTAGCCCAAAGGTGCTGATCAAGTACATTAATAGGCATGCCCCTAGTATCTCGTTAATGATGTACTGAATATGAATTTTTACTTTGCAGGTTGAGCAAGAACCATTGTTTATTGCATAACCCAGAAGGGGCACTATCGAAAGAGGTGAAAGCTGAGTTTTGCAGTGAGGGCAAAATGATCTTGGATACCAGAGGTTGATTGAACTGTCATTCAAGGGAAGTCGATGAATAACCAAAGATGCAAAGCTACCAAAGCTTAAGCCTAATAGGCCTACTAGGGTGAATAGGATCAGCTCTTCCACTAAGCTCTATCTACTTTTTTGAGATGTAAAAGCAGCAGGCCAGCAATAAAACTGTTGGTACTGCATAAACTGTAATTACAAGAATTTTTTCAAGCATCTAGAGACCTTTTGCCTTTGAATCAGGGCGCCTAGTATCACCAAAACCATAAATTAAATCATTTTTAATTTCTATGCTCTCAAGGGATGTCCCTGGTCCAGAGATACGAACTTTCTGACCCATGGATTCTATTGTTTGAGCATGGAGAACATCAAACCCATGCTCAAGGAGCAAGATATCAGGCTTCCATTGATGATGAATTCGTGGCGCGATGGTTGCATCTGATATCTCCATCTCAAAATCTAGAGAGTTAAGAATAAATTGTAAAACTGCAGTGATGATCCTTGACCCCCCTGGAGAGCCTGTGGCTAGAATTGGCTTGCCATTAAGAAAAATGAGTGTTGGTGTCATAGAACTTAAGGGTCTTTTTAGCGGTTCAATTTTATTAGCTTCTCCCCCAAGTAGGCCGAATTGATTAGGTACTCCTGGTGCAGAAGCAAAATCATCCATCTCGTTGTTCATAAGCACGCCTGTTCCATTAATTACAACGCCTGAACCAAATCCAGAGTTCAAAGTGTAGGTATTGCTGACTAGATTTCCATGCTTATCCGCCACCGAGAAGTGGGTGGTATCCATACTTTCATGACCTAGCCCCTCGCCTGGATAAATTAAATCTGATGGGGTGATCTCATCAAGCTTAATTTTATTAAAAATCTTTTGAGAGTAAGCCTTGCTTGTTAATGCATCCACCGGAACATTGAAAAAATCTGGATCTCCTAAATATTTAGATCTATCTGCATAAGCATGCTTCATGACCTCGGTTAAAAGAGCTGTATAGGTCGGAGAATTATGCCCCAAGCTTTTGAGATTGTAGTTCTCTAAAACATTCAGCATTTGAATAATGTGAATTCCTCCAGAAGAGGGCGGGCCCATAGTAACTACTTTAAAATCACGGTATTGTCCTTCAACTGGATCACGCCAGATCGGCCGATATTGCTCAAGATCTTTAAGCGTAATTAAGCCGCCATGCCTTTTCATATACGAGGAAATTAGCTGGGCAGTCTTGCCTTTGTAAAAACCATCGGCTCCATGTTTGGCTATTCTTTTCAGTGTTTCTCCCAGCTCTGTTTGCTTGAGATTCCTGCGCATCTTTACTGGATATTCCTTGTAAAAAATTTTAGAAAATTCTTTGAAACCAGATAATTTTTTATAGCGACCATTTAGAGCATCCGCCATGAAGGGTGACATAAGAAAACCTTGTTCTGCGAGCTTAATGGATGGCTCTATTAACTGTCTCCAAGGCAAGCTACCAAATTTTTGATGCACTTCCCACATTCCATAAACCGTCCCCGGAACGCCAATTGCTAGAACTCCTTGAGTGGCTCTTAACTTATTTACTGTTCCATCTTCATTAAGATACATGTCTCTCGAGGCCTCATGAGGCGCAGTTTCTCTGTAATCAATAGTGAAATTTTGATTCAAAGCTTGATCATGCATCACCATGAAACCACCGCCACCAATATTACCAGCCCTTGGCAAAACAACTGCTAGAGCAAAAGCTACAGCTATAGAAGCGTCATAAGCATTGCCACCTGCTGATAGAATCTCGTGGCCCACATCAGTTGCTAGATAATGTTGAGATACAACCATTCCATGCTTACCAACTTCTGGGTGGACTATAGCCTTGGAGTTAAATGTTTTACTGGATGTAGCAATTGAAAAGGCTAGCGCAAAAGAAAGTACGTATTTAGACATTAGGTTAATAAACCCCCATCTACTCTTAAATCTATTCCATTAATATGGATGGCATCATGAGAGGCCAAAAATGCAATGGTGCTAGCGATATCATCTGGAGATCTATTCACCCCATCAACCGGCAGTACTTTATTTAGCAATCTTACATCAAAGTCTTTTGGTAAATTAGCGTTATCTGTCATTGGTGTTTCTATTGATGCTGGGCAAACACAGTTAATATTTAGTCCTTGGGGACCATACTCATTTGCTAAAGTTTTTGAGAACGCGCTGATCCCACCCTTAGATGCGCTATATGCTGCAGTCCATGCATGAGCACCCAGGGCAGCAGTGGAGGACACATTAACGATTGATCCGGTAGTTTTTAAGAGCAAGGGCAGGGAATACCTACACATAAAAAAAGTTCCAGTAAGATTAACTTGTAAAATCTTATTCCAATCTTTGGTTTTGATTTCATGTGAGTTATCAAATCGCAAGATGCCAGCAACGTTGATAACAGCATCCAATTTTTTATATTTTTTTTCTAGCCACTGATACATTTTCTCAACATCACTGATATTAGAGATATCTAAAATCCTTGAAGTTGATTTAGTATTTTTTAACAATTTTTTAGTTTTCGCTAAATTGATCTTGTTAATATCAATAATAATTAGAGTTGCACCTTCCGCATCCAATCTTTGGGCAGTTGATTTACCTATTCCGGAGCCAGCTCCTGTAACAACAACCACCTTATCCTTAAATCTTTTCATTTTGATTTCCTCAGTACGTGCATTCTAAATGCAATCTATTCAACTATGTGTTCTTCTGCAAATTTTTTAGCCCACTTGTAGTCTGCTTTCCCATTTGGAGCTCTGTGGATTAAATCTGAGATTAGAACTTTTCTAGGTAATTTGTAGCCAGCTAACCTCTCTCTTGCTGAGGCAATTAATTCACCTGGATCGCAATCCTCATTTGTTATCATTGAGACAATGGCAATAATTTTTTGTCCAAAACGTGGATCACTCAAACCAACAACCAAGCAATCTCGAACCCTGGAATCTTTTTTAAGAGCCTCTTCTACTTCTTCTGGAAAGACTTTTTCTCCGCCAGTGTTAATGCAGTTACTGCCCCTGCCAAGAAGTGCAACACTTCCATCAGCATTAATCTTGGCATAATCCCCTGGAAAGCTGTACCTAACACCTTTGTATTCTTTGAAAGTTTCTGCAGATTTTTTCTCATCCTTAAAATAGCCAATAGGGATCATTGCAACCTCTCCACTGATACCAATCAAACCAGTATCTTCACTGCCTGGCTCAACAAGCTTGCCATTATCCATTAATACAATCATTCCAGGATTGAGAGTAAAAGAGGCTGTATTGGGTTTACTTTCTCGAGTTGTAACTGATGCCCCCATTCCACCTTCTGTGGAGCCCATGGTATCCATTAGGCGCATATCGTGATGTTTTAATAGCTCTTGCTTGACTTCTGCGCTCCACATTACACCGCTTGACGTAATCTGCTTTAATGAGGTGAGGTTATAAGGAGTCCCTAGATTTTTAGCTGCAGTCAAGGAATCTGCCATAGGCTTTGCAAATGCATCACCCACAATAACAATATTTGTTGCTTTGATTCGCTCGCACTCATTCCAGATAAGATCTGGATCAAAGCCTAGCTGGGGCATGGTTACCACTGTTCCACCGAGATTATGTGTTACGAAACCTCCAAGCCACATCCCTGTCCCATGCATCAAAGGGCAACCCACTAGATTTACAGGTAACTCATTGGCTTTGTTCACTTCTAATATGTAGTCGTTTAAGTGTTGAAGATCTTCCGGAATAGTAAAGCCCATGCCACGAAGAGTCTTAAACATGCCAGTGATAAAATCAGCTTGGTTGTACATGACGCCTTTTGGCATGCCCGTGGTACCTCCGGTATAAAGCATATAAATGATGTCATCAGGTCGCTCCCACCTATCCATCGGTGCACAAGACTCTAGCAATGAGGCATAGCTGCAAGAATTATTTACAGCTGATGGCGATCCATCTGGCACTTCAATCCAGAGTTTTATTTGGGGCAGAGACGAGCGAATTTTATTGATCTGATCCCCATAGCAAGCTTGATAGAAGAGGGCTTCACAGTCAGAATTATCAAGCAAATAAACCAGCTCTTCAGCTTGGTATCTATAATTTACATTGATCGGCACACCGCCCATCTTAAAAATTGCAAATTGTGCTTCTAGGTACTCATTAGAATTGTGTAGGTAAAGTCCAGCTTTTGAGTGGGTTGTAAGCCCAGCATCAATTAGAGCTGTAGCAATTTTTGCTGCCGCAGCATCATATTCTGACCATGTTTTTTTCTTATTGCCGCAAATAACAGCAATGTGATCTGGGAGGAGGTCAGCAATGTTTTCCCATATGCTTGCAAAGTGTAATTGAACCATAATTTATCCTTGTTGATTGTTAAGATTTTTTCCAACCCTTCTGCCAGAAAAAATGCAGTCTGCAATAGAAAGACCGGAAACATAAATATTAGAGCAAATACCAACGGCGGTTCTTCCAGCTGCATACAGCCCCTTGATCTCTTCATTATGTTGATTGAGAACCTGACCGGTTTCTTCGTTGACCTTCAGGCCACCAAGAGTCAAGGTCGTTAATGGAGCAAGCTTAGAATCAATAGAGATGTCCATGATGTGGAAGGGAGCTTTTAACTCTTTTACATCTGAGGGATGTTTGCCAAAAGCGCACGATTCATTATTTTTTGCGGCTTTATTGTACGTGGCTATAGAGCGCTCCAATGAATCTGATGGGAGGCCATAAATACTCGCTAAATCTTTCATGGTTTGCTTTTTTCTTCCATTAAAGATCATAAGCATTCTTGCCATATCTTTTTGAAATGGCAGCGCATTGGAAGCTTGTTCTTTTGCCTCTTTGTATAAGGCGGCATCGACAATTAGGTAGGCTTTCCCATTTTGATCTTCACACATGGCATCACCAAGTGTTGCTCCATAGACCATCTCATTGCAAAATCTTTCACCATCCTGGTTAACTACAATGCCTTGAGCAAATGCAAGTGGTGGGTTTAAAAATCTCCAAGCAGTAACGCGATTCATGTGATCTGTCTGGCCGCCAACACTTTGACCCAATCTAATGCCATCTCCCTGGTCTTGAGAGGTACCAAGCGGCATTCCTAAAATGTACTTAGGAGCATTTTCCTGAACCATTTCTCTATTAAAAATAAATCCACCTGATGATAGGCAGACTCCTTTTTTAGCTCTAAAATGCCTCACCTCTTGGTGCTCTTTTTCAATTTTTCTTGCTTTATTGAGAAAGATTGAGCCAATGAGCTGCAACAGGCTTGAGCCTGGGTAGGAAGGTGGGAGCAAAAGCTGATAAAACTCTCCTTTTTTCGTGAGTTCCCTGTGTTTGTCTTTGATTGCACCAGACGGTAGGCATAAAACTTTGATGCCAGCAACCCTTCCTTCAGAGGTTAAAATCAATGACCTTGCTTCAGCTTGAGAGTGGAATCTCATTCCTTTATTGAGAGCAGATTTTTTCATCGGATTGAAGATTGTGCCACCAACCCCAATAGGTTTAAAAGGACCTTCTTCATAACCTCTGTGACCTCTTGGAGCAGGATCCGATGTCTCCATGTACTTTGGCACAAGAGAATTATCAGAATGATAGAGAAAATAGCCAGCACCAGGGTAGCTGGTTTTGATCTTGTAGTAAGTAGAGTTAAATTGAACTCCATTATCCATCAACCATTGAGTATTTTCTGGTGAGGTATCACAGAATTTTTTTAAGGTTGACGCTTTAACTATGTCACCTGTTTCTTGAATGAGATAGTTGTACATATTCTCAGGCGAATCAGTAACCCCAGCCTCTATCTGAATGGGTGTTCCTCCTCCGGCATAATACACTCCTCCACTTTTAGCCGTAGCCCCACCTCCTGAGGTCTTATCTATAGCAAGAACAGAGAGCCCTTGGTCAAGAGATTCGTTGGCTGCAGCAATCCCAGCACCACCAAGCCCAACCACAATAAGATCTGCTTCATCATCCCAATTAAATAAATTAGGATCATTGATAATTTGAGGAGATTCAATGGCAGAAAACCATTGATCGCTACTTGGATTAATTTCAGTTTCCAGCATTTAAATCTGCTGTTTTTCCGCCATCTACAATTAGATCAGCGCCAGTTATAAAAGAGGCATCGGAACTCAGTAAAAAAACGATGGGATGGGCTAATTCAATTGGAGACGCAATGCGTTTCAAAGGAATACTTTGAGTTGTTGATTCCATAATCTTATCGCTAGGAATAGCTCTTTTGGTTGCAGGAGTTAGAACAGCACCTGGAATAATGCAATTCACTCTGACATAAGGAGCTGCTTCAATGGCTGTGGCTTTAGAGAAGTTAATTAATCCAGCTTTTGCAGCGCCATAGGCTGACATATAAGAAACACCCTTTAGTCCGACCACTGAGGCTATATTGACTATGGCACCTGTTTTTGCTTTGATCATCCACGGCATGACTGTCTTGGTGGTAAGAAACACAGCATCAAGGTTGGCTTTAAAATTTGTTTTCCAGGCCGCCAGATCCATGTCAACAATCTTTCCTGTATGAATGGATGGGGCGTTGTTTACCAAGCCATCAATTCTTCCAAAGGTTTTATAAACATCTTCAAGAGATCTTACAATATCCACTTCATTGCTGACATCAAGACTGTGAGCAATAACATTCTTGGATATCATGGATAGCTTTTTCTTCGCTGCATCTAGGTTCTCTGCATCGCGCCCAGTAATAACAACTGTTGCACCTCTTTGGAGGCATACCTCTGCGGTTGCAAATCCAATGCCGGCACTTGAGCCAGTAATGTAAATAACCTGATCATTGAAATTGCTTTCCATATTTCTCCCCTAATATGTATCAATTAAAACTTTATATTGAAAGACAAACCAGCATACCAAAAATCTTTCATTGTTTTCATGTGATATGGATTGGACTTATATCCAATCACAGTATTTATTGAGACTACCTTAATTAAGGTTCCATATTCAATCTTAGAATTGATCTCTCGGCCGCTAGGATTTAGGTTGATTGGGATAGAGCTAAATATCACTTCTTTGTCTGGCATTCTGTAAATAGGAACATTTAAATTTAGCTGTCCTTTTTCAACTCTTAGTGGTTGATTGATAACAATGCTCAGCTGGTCTTGAGTTCTAAATATAGAAGATTTAATAAATCCCATTCCAAAAGCCGAAGAGCTAATATGAGAGCTGGAATCAATCAATCCACCTTGACTTGACGTCTGGTCAGATCGACCCCAATACATGGAACCAAAAAACTTACCTCCGAGGGTGTTATAGCTTTGTGATATTCCAGTAAATGCAGTTATTTGGTTATCTCCAGCCTGCCATGCACCTGAACCGCTTAAGCCTAAATTTGAATCGTTTTCCCTCAGCACCCCAACTTGTATTGATGGAATATTATGAGGTGAGGTGATCTCCATGATCGCTGAAGTTGCTGCATTGGTTTCAGAAAAAATTGCGTTATCTTTGAATCTATTTCTTCCAGATGAGAGAGAGGCAGAAATATCCCAGCCTGGAAGAAAGCTTGTTGATGTTCCAACGGTGGATCCATTGGCCGTAAAATCTAACCAGGGGTTGTTAAAAGCCACTCGAAGGTTTGTGAATTGTTGTAGCTCTTTGTCCTGAAATATTCCAAGCGCCCAACTTCCGTTGAGGCCCTGACTCATAAAGGTTCCAGTTTCATTGTCCATAAAAGCAATAAATTGATTTAGATCAGCATTGGTTTGAAGGAAGGCGTTGATGCTCACATCCGTCCCTTGCAGATCATTTGCTTGAATCCTTCCGATTTCTATTCGTTGATTTCCCTCATAAACAACCTGCGACGATGGAACTAACATAGCCTCTCTGCCTAAAAGAGTGCTTGCATTAATATGATATTCTCCAATCAGACCACCCAAAGCTCGCCTAAAAGGCGCACCAGTCTCATCAAAAAATATTACCGATTGACTGGCAACACCTCTCGATACCGCATCCCCATATGAGGGACTGACAATGCTTAGGGTTGAAAGAGAGGCTGGTGTCATAGGTCCTGACAAGTTCTGAGATAGCATTGCTGAGACCTGCCCAATGGGAGAGGTTGCCGCATTCAGATCCATTAAACCTTGACCATAAACAGCCTTATTTGAGTACTCACCTTTTTTATTTGCCGTAGCAAAGAGCCTACTAACAAGCTCATGACTGCCTAACTGCCCCTCAAAGTATCCAGAAATCACTGCCAAGCCTCCGGCTACAAAAGGGGAGGCAAAAGATGTTCCGCTAGTAACTGCGTAGCATGAGTTATCTTGAAGACAGGTACTGTAATTATCATCATTGGTGTTTCCTACGTATATACCCGTATCTGAATTTGATGTTGGATACGCAGCTGTAATTTTCCCCCCAGGTGCAGCCAAGCAATAATCCTGGGTAATTCCACATCTGCTCGAAAAGCTACTAATTTGACCATTTTCATCAACTGACACCACTGCAATTGAATGCCCTTGAATTTCAGGAATGTATTGAGCCATACCCGGAAATAACTCTGGGCTAGAATAGTCAACGCCTTGATCAGCGTAGCCGCCTGCATTTCCTGCAGCCCAAACATAGATAGTTTTTTCAGTATCTGGAGTTCCTATCTGAGCCATTTCTGCAATGGTGTTGGGAAAAGCATTTCTAACTTGAGCTTCGGTGTAGTCAATAATATTCCCTGAATAACCATAGCTGTTATTCACAATATCAACGTCATAATCGTTATAAACCTCAAAAAGCGATTTAAAGAAATTATCAATCCCGGTAAAATCAGGGGCCCCAGAACCTGTTGAATCTCCAAGATCCACCGGTTCGTAGTCAGGATCTGGTTCAGCAAGCTGGATGGCTATAAATAAAACATCAGCATCAAAAGCCACACCATGCATAGGTGTTGTCCTGGATTTATCTAGTCCACCAGCTGCAACTGATGTAACCATAGTTCCGTGTCTTTTTTGTCGGGTATTTGGGGTGTAATTTGAATAAGACAAAGCGCTGTTATCTGAGAGCCTGCTCGCAGTAATTTCAAGATGGCTGTCATCTAATCCGGAATCAGTGATTCCAATTGTTACTCCTTGTCCGGTTGCACCTCTTGCATAAGCGCTTGAGGCTTTGATCATTCCCAATCCCCAGTGATTGGAATACTCATAATAATTTTCATATTGAGTTTTGAGCTCATCATAAGAAAGAACTGGAGTTACTGGTGCAGTTGGAGTAGTTGTTTGCCCGCCACCCTGTGAGACTATTGGTGCGATTTGAGACCCGCCAGATCCACCGCCACCGCAAGAAATTAATACCAACAATGCGATGAGTAGAGTTTTGTTTTGATGCATAATGTTTTAGTATCTTTTACTTCTTTTACATTTAATTAACTATGAATGCTCAATATAACGAAGTTTTAAAAAATCTCACAGCTCCTGAGCAAATTTATGCATTTAAAGAGTTAAAGCATCCTTCTGGTATTACTTACAGAGAGTTTACAAATACCCCAAAAACCATGCATGAGTTTTTCCAGTATGGCTTGCTGTTTCCTGAATGGGAATTCGTTGTATTTAACGGCGAGCGCTACACCTATCAACAGATACTTCACAAGGCATCTCAAACAGCAAATGCACTCAAAAAATCTGGAATTCAAAAAGGGGATCGAGTAGCTATATGTATGGCGAATAATCCAGAATTTGTTATTTCCTACATAGCCATAGTTTCTATGGGAGCTGTATGCACGCTTCTAAACTCCTGGTGGGTTCCAAATGAGGTAAGTTATGGGTTGGAAAACTCAGAAGCCAAAATCTTAATTGCTGATGAAAAGAGACTTCGCGGTCTTGAAAAGTTTTTAGACGTTCAAAAGATTGTAGTTAGACCGACCGAGACCTCAGAATTTGTTGAGTTTAATTCCTTCATTGAAAATGAATCCACAGTTTTTACCCCCCCTGAATTAACTACGAATGATCATGCAACAATTTTTTATACCTCAGGGTCGACAGGATTTCCTAAAGGAGTTTTATCAACTCACAGAAACATACTCGCAACTCTTTTCAGCTGGGCATTGGTCACAACTTTAAAAAGAGAAATTGATGCGTTAGAAGCTGAAACAATTTCAGCACCTATAGATTCTTCTGCACCTACTAATCAATCTGCTATCTTGCATTGTGTTCCCTTGTTCCATGTCACGGGAAGTCACTCAGGTTTTTTGATGAGCGTTATTGCAGGCAGAAAGATGGTCATGATGACTAAGTGGGACGTTCCTCAGGCCCTTCAACTTATTCAAGATGAAAAAATTGGAGCAATTACAGGAGTCCCAACACAGACTTGGGATCTTTTAACTCATCCAGATAGAGATCAGTACGATCTCTCTACCTTAAAAGAATTGAGCGGTGGTGGAGCGCCAAGGCCTCCTGAGCATGTAAAAAAACTTAAGGATGGCTTTAAAGATGGAGAGCCTTCTATAGGCTACGGGTTAACCGAGACCAATGCAGCTGGAACCTTAAATCTAGGAAAAGATTATTTAATTCATCCAAGCAGCTGTGGGCGAGCGATACCTCCTGTAACAGACGTGGCTATAATCGATGAAAACTGGAATTTTTTAGCCAGCGATGGTGATGTTGGAGAGATAGTGATTAAGAGTCCTGCCAATATGGTGGGGTATTGGAATAATCCAGAAGCCACAGCTGAGGTTTTTAATGACGATGGGTGGTTTAGATCTGGAGACCTTGGTTATATGGAGGATGGATTTGTCTTTATTGTTGATCGCGTAAAGGATCTTGTCATAAGAGGTGGTGAAAATATTTCATGTATTGAAGTTGAGACAGCTATCTATCAGCATGATGCGGTTCAAGAAGTTGCGGTTTTTGGTATCCCAGAGGAGCGACTTGGGGAGGCTGTTTGTGCAGCAATTACATTGAAGCAAGGCTGCTCTTTGACCGATAATGAGATTACAGATTTCCTTCATGGAAAAATTGCAGCATATAAGATACCTTCGATCATCAAGATAGGTAATGATGAGTTACCACGAATTGCATCCGGTAAATTTTCAAAGAAACAGCTTCGTGAAACCTTTGTAAAAGACGCATGAATCTTTTAATTTTGTCGTATGTTCAGCCTAGCTATTAATGTATATTTAACTCATCACCTTAATTAATTTATTATCATGACTTCTACCATTCTGATCATTGAAGATGAGCCAGATATTCGTAAAACCATCGATTATAATCTGACCAAAGAAACATTTACTGTTTTACAGGCTGGATCCCTTAAAGAGGGTGAGGCACATATTGAAAGCCATAAAGTGGATGCAATTATTCTTGATTTAATGCTGCCTGATGGTTCAGGCTTAACCTTGTGCCGAGATCTTAAATCAGATCCAGCCACCAAAAATATTCCCATCATCATCTTAACTGCTAAAGCAGATGAGGTTGATCGCGTGGTAGGTTTTGAGCTGGGTGCTGATGATTATGTCACTAAACCATTTAGTGTGCGGGAGTTAATTTTAAGAGTAAAAGCTATTTTGAAAAGAAAAAAACCTACGGAACAGTTTGAGGTTGATGCTAAGTACTCCTTTGGCAACTTATCGTTGAACATTGAGGCTCATCAAATTTTTATCAATGATCAAGAAATTGCACTGACTGCTCTGGAGTTTAAACTTTTAAAGCATTTGATTGATCGAAGGGGTCGCGTTCAAACTAGAGACCAGCTGCTGACAGATGTTTGGGGTTATAGCGCCTCTGTCACAACTCGCACAGTTGATACTCATGTCAAAAGACTAAGAGAAAAACTGGGCAGTACTGGTGACTTCATTCAAACGATAAGGGGAGTGGGTTACCGCTTCTCAAAAACTCCCGAATAGCCAAGCTATGGGGATACGAACAAGAATTTTTTTCATAGTTTTATCTTGTATTTTTATAGGTATTGGACTTGCTTTTATTGTTGCAGAGAGAGATCTTGGATTGCAATTTCAGGCACAGGTGGGAGAGGATCTTGCGAGGCAGGCCAAAGCTCTTAAGAGAGCTTTACCCAATCAAAATTTTGATCAACAGCAATCTTTGCTTAAAAATACCATCGATGGTTATGCTCAAGACTTACAATCCAGAATTACTATTATAAATTCTGCTGGATCTGTGTTGGCTGATTCCAGCCTCTCCATTAAGCAGCTTCAGACTATAGAAAATCACAGCAATCGCCCTGAAATCTTGCAAGCCAAGAGCGTCGGCACAGCTTTTACCAAAAGATTTAGTAACAGCACAAATCAAGAGATGTTGTATTTTGCCATTGCAGATCATCGTGGTGAGGAGGTTTATTTCATCCGTGTATCAGTACCTTATGAATATGTTGCCGATGTTATAGGTACGCTGGACAACTCAATAACCTTAATAGTTGTGGTTGGTTTAATAACATCAGTTATTGCAAGCCTCCTTGCTGGTGATTACACAAGAGAGAGTTTAGTAGAACTTGAGAGAGCAGTTTCTAGAATATCCGACGGAGCATTCAAAAAAAAGAATCTAAAAGACCTGCCCATCAAACGCACTGATGAAATTGGCTCAATGGCTAGGAATATCAATTCCATTTCAATGGATCTTAAAAATCAAATTACACTCATTGCTACCCAGAGAGATCAATTTGGCTCTGTGCTCGATGATCTCGGCGAGGGTATTATGGTAATGCCTCAAGATGGCTCAATCTCATTTTGTAATGAAAAATTTCTTGAGATTTTTGATCTTAATGAGGCTGTGGGCAAGACCCTCAAAGAGTTAAAAATTGCACCCTTAACCAATCTCCTAAAACGCGCAACCAAGAAAGGCAAAGATGACATTGAGTTTGAATTGCCAGGAGAAGGCGATAGCACGCGATGGATTCTAGCCCACATGAATAAAACATCCGCCACAAAAGAGTTTATTGTTGTAGTTCATGAAACCACTCATTTGAGACATATGGATTCCATGAGACGAGATTTTATCTCCAATCTATCTCATGAGCTTAGAACTCCTGTCAGTGTAATTAAGGCTAACTCAGAAACCCTTCTTGATGGTGCCATGGAGAATCCAACCGATGCTAAATCTTTTACCAAAGCGATATTACACAATGCAGATAGATTAAGTGAAATGGTGAGTTCTTTGATTGACCTATCGCGTATCGAGTATGGGGAGTTAAAGTTTATTATCGAAGAAATTGATATCCACTCTACCATTACCTCGGTTGCCTCTTTTTATGCAAATATGCTTAAAAAGAAGGGCATCACGCTGAATATGCCTTTAAACTCAAACTTTATTGTTCAAGCCGATGCAAGGGCCCTAGAAAGAGTGTTAAACAACCTTATTGATAATGCCATTAAATATAGTCCAGTTGATTCAAGTATCGCAATCGAGCTATCTCAAGTTGATGAAATGGTCAAGATTTCAGTGATCGATAATGGAGAAGGCATCACGTCTGATGATCAAGATAAAGTATTTCGTCGTTTTTATCGCACAGCGCAAGCAAGAGCGAATACCCAACAGGGTAGCGGTCTCGGATTAGCTATAGTTAAAAATTTAGTGAACAATCTGCAAGGTGAAGTTGGTGTGAACTCTCGTGAAAGCAAGGGTTCTGAGTTCTGGTTTACTATTCCAGTAAAATAGATGTGTTTGCTTTGAAAGAATTAAGAATGCAATTCACGGTGCGAAATAAGATAAACTAATTTTCTTCTGTATTTAATATCACTATGAAAATGAACTATGTTTTAGTCAAAAGATTTCTTATAGCAATCCTAGGCACTGTGGCATTATATTATTTGATAATGCTAATATTTACTGTTTATAA
>Ga0075445_10000705_pt1 | contig 17629 bp, 17 predicted proteins | sample CoawatmetaG02DNA_FD_72350 | JGI IMG/M metagenome (GOLD analysis project Ga0075445, IMG submission 72350) | Marine microbial communities from the West Antarctic Peninsula - Coastal water metaG029-DNA | ecosystem: Environmental > Aquatic > Marine > Coastal | place: Atlantic Ocean: West Antarctic...
AATTAAAAAAATTATTTTTTATTTTTTAGTCATGATATTCTTCTTGGAAAGCTTTTTAGGTAGTTTAACAAATTATGTTTATAGCAAAGAAAATGAGGTTAGAATAAATATAATTAAAAATACTAAAGCTAAATCTATGAGCCAAGCTTTAGTTTCTCACTATACAATAATTCCTTCAAGATTAACTTACATTCATACTCCTAAACAAGATAAGGTGTTTTTAAATTATCTTTCAAAGATTTATCAAATAGAAATTAAACATGATGACAGTTTTCCTAGATCTAAAGAGATTAAAAAAGATATAAAATTTTATTTTGATGAATTTATATTTTAAGTTTAATTATTTATTTATATTCAACTTGACCCGACTCTTAAAGGAAGTATTATAAAATTAAAGTAATATAATTATTAAAAAAAAGTGTCATTATTCAATAGAGATTTACTTAAACTAATTAAAAACATCTATATAGATAAAAATGAACCAATTAGTGTTGTGCATTTTATCACCAACAGATGTAATGCCAGATGTTCGTTTTGTTTTATAGATTTTGATAACGAGAATACATTTAAAGGTGAATTATCGTTGGAAGAAATTTCAAAATTAACTAAATCTTACCCAAAATCCTTACTTAATGTAAATTTAACTGGCGGAGAACCTTTTGCTAGAAAAGATATACAAGAGATAGCTGAACTATATATTGAAAATACCTCGATACAGTCTATTTATATTACGACTAACGCAAGTTTGCCAGAAAGAATAGAAAAATTTGCAAACAATATTTACAAAAAATATCCTCATATTGAACAAACATTTCAAATCTCTATTGACGATTTTCCGGAAAAACACAATAGTGTAAGAAAAATAAAAGGTTTGTTCGACAATTGTTTGAAATCATTTAAAATTTTAAAAAATATTTCTGAGAAAATCAACCCTGTAGTAAGTATTACGGTCACTCATGAAAATTGTGACAATATAGAAAGTATATATGATTTTTTTGTAGATGAATGTGGGATTGATTCAGTTAAATGCACTATAGTTCGTGACGAAGGTGTGTTTGAAACACCAAAAATAAAAAAACAACAAATTTTAGATGCTTATTCAAAACTTACACAAAAAATAAATAATGATATTAAAAAAGGAAAAATTAAAAATTATAATTCAAAAAGTATTCAAGGAAGAGTGCATAGTAAAAAAGATCAAATAAGTTGGCAATTAGTAAAACAGATATATATGGATAATAAGTATATCTCTCCATGTCATGCAGGAAGCTTATTTGGAATTATTACAGCAAAAGGAGAAGTTTATCCTTGCGAAATATTGGAAAATAAAATGTTAGGCAAATTAAGAGATAATGATATGGATTTTTCAGCTATATGGAAAAGTAAAAACACAAAGAATACTAGGGAATTTATAATCGAAACTAAATGTAGCTGCTCTTATGAATGTGCTCTATCATACAATATTCTTGGTAATTATAGATATCAACCAAATTTAATTTCTGCTGCATTGGGTTTTTAAAAATAGTGAGGCAATATTTATTTAACATAATTATACCCTCCATAAAAATTGATAAATATTTAATTAATTGTCTAAAAAAATTACAAGATCAAAGTTATAAGAAATTTTTTGTTACAATTTTGTTAGATCACAATGGATCACTCAATAAATATAGCTACAAAATTAATAAACTTGTAACTGGCAAAATTAACATGTCAAAAAAAAGAAATATGGCAGCACAAAATTACAAAAGTGACTATATAGCTTTTTTAGATAGTGACGCATATCCAAACAAAAAATGGTTAGAAAATGCTAATGAACTTTATAATAAAAAAAAAAATGATGTATTGGGTGGGCCCAATATACCTTTCCCTAATGAAACTAAATCTGAAATGTTAAGTCATTATTGCAAAAGATCATTTTTTATAAATGGACATTTAGCATACAGAAAATATCTAAGTAAGGATTCATATATAAACGATTGGCTTGAATCATGTAATTTTTTTATAAGTAGAGATATTTTTTTAAAAAATAAAGGCATGAATGAAGAATTATATATAGGTGAAGATCAAGATTTTTTCAAAAAATTAAAAAAATCAATTAGAATTTATTTTACTAAAGATTTATTTGTTTATCACAAAGACAGAAATATTAAGAATTTTTTAATTCAAAGATTCTGTTTTGGGCTTGATGTTTTTAATGGAATAAATTTTCATAACGGATTAAAGGGCTTAATAGTTCTATTACCATTTTTAACATTATTATCTTCATTAATTTTTTTAATTAGTCCACTTGAAATTAATTCAAAAATTATGGTGATTTTTTTAGGATCTTCATTTTTTATTTTTTTAACTATTCTTGATGTTGGAAAATATGTTAAATTTAAATTAATATCTGAAGTCATATTTTTTATAATTATTTCTAATTTAATTTATGCTATCGCAGGTTTCTTTACCTTATTTGGCTTTAGATCAAAAGTTGAAAGAATTTTATATAGAAGATCTAGATAATTAGAGTTTATTTTTCATTTTAAGAATAGAAAAAAATATCTTGAATGAATCTGTAATAATATCTACCTTACTTTCACTATAATGCTTCCACTTAACAGGTAGTTCTACAACTTTTATTCTTTGTTTATTAAGTTTAATCAAAATTTCAATATCATGAGCAAAATTAAAGGTAAAAATATTTTTAAATATCTTCTTTGCAATTTTTTTTGGATATAATTTAAAACCACATTGTGTATCTTTTATTTGATATACATTTTTTTTAAATATTACCTTGAGTAGTATATTCAAAATATTTCCTATAATTTTTCGATGTAGTTTTGCTTCTAGAATTGATTTCGAATGATTTCTACTACCAAAATAAACACTATTATACTTAAGTTTATAAACTTTAAACCAATTATTTATTTGTATTAATTTTACCGACAAATCTGTATCTAAAGTTAATATCCAATCTTTTTTAGCTTCTTTTACACCCATTTTTAAAGCATATCCTTTACCCATATTTTTTTTATATGAAATTAATTTGTATCTTTTATTTTTATTTTTAATGAAATCTAAAATGTATTCTAAGCTTTTATCTTTACTTCCATCATTTACAAAAATGAATTCATTTTCATTATTTTTTTTTTCATATTGAGTTATATTTTTGAATAAAAATTTTAGACGTTTTTCCTCGTTATATATTGGAAAAACAAATGAAATAGATAAATTTTTAATTTTCATAAGCCATTAAGCTAGATTTAAGTTAATACTTCTTTAAGAGATTGTAATACATTTTTTTTTTAAATATAAATACTTTAATTCATTAAAAAGCTATTTAAATTAAACAAAATGATTTTAAAAAATAAAATAAAGGGGGGGCTTAGGGACAAAGCTATTATCAAAATTAATACCAATGCTAAACCTTTGATTAGTGTTATTACCGTTGTTTTAAATGGAGAAAAATATCTCGAAGAAGCAATATTAAGTGTAGTTAAACAAACTTATGATAATGTAGAATATATTATCATTGATGGCGGATCCACAGACAAAACCATTGATATCATTCGTAAATATGAACATCTTATTGATTATTGGATATCTGAGAAAGATAATGGTCTTTACAACGCTATGAATAAAGGAATTGCATTAAGCAGGGGTGAATTTATCGGATTTGTTGGTTCAGACGATTATTTACATCTAGATACCTTAGAAAAGCTAGCAAAAGTTGCAAAAAAACAGATCATTGATTTCACTGTAGGGCCAGTAAATATGATCAAAAAAAATGGTCAGTTACTAGAAAAAGCATTAGTTTTGCCAAACTTTTTAGAAAAAAATCGTTTTATTTTTAATATGGCGACACATCATTTATCATTTTATGTTAACAAAAAAATCATCAATGAAGTTGGAATTTTCGATGAAAATTTCAAGATAAGATCTGATTATGATATGACCATAAGCATTATGTCTATAAGTAAAAAATATTATAGTTTTTTTGATAGTGTTGGTGCTTTTAGAGAAGGGGGTATTAGCGGATCATACAAATCATATTTTGAAACTTTTTATATATTAAGAAAGCACGGTGTTTCAATTTTTAGAAGCATTTTAAATATATTACCTTCATTGATAAAAGTTTTTATAATTAAAAACTTCCCTTCATTAATTGTAAGCTCGCTGAGAAAAATTTTTTCCTCAGGAAGGTTTATTCGATAATAAAGTAATAATTAAATAAATTTTTGAATTTACTAAATCACACCCACAAGATTGAATAAAATTTTATTAATCACTTTAAACAATCGATTCTATCAGAATTTTCTATACTCTATAAATTATTCAATTTTTGCTTGGTTTTTTAAAAAAAACTAATTTTTTAATTAGAGGTGCAGCTAATAGTATAAACATAAAAGTAAATTTTGTTTTATGTCTTAAAGCTGTGCCAAAATTTCCAACTCCTAATCCATATATACAAATATAAAATAATAGAATTATTAAAATAATTCTCAACGAAGGATCTTTCCAAATAACTTTTATATTACGTATAATCAATAAAACTAAATATATATACAAGCATGAATCAAACAGTCCGATTAAATGTCCCAATTTTTTGATATCCCATGGAAATGGAGAGAAAACAAAATATATACTTCTTGCAGGAACTTTATAAAGTAATTCTATTCCAGATGAGATTTTTGTCCATTCTGGCCAAGATGCATTACCTTGAGTAGCATTGTGTGTTCTTAGTAAAAGATTCTCTATGTTAATTGAGTTTTCAAAAGCACCTATGTATGAAACACTAATTTTGTTTGATAGATAAAGCCCTATTAAAATTATACATGATAAAAAAATTGTAAAGATTTTTAAATCAAACTTTAAGTTTACTAATGATATTAACATTCTTTTAAAATACGTTGCAGCTAAAACTATTAGAAAGATTATTGCACCTGCCAACATGGGGCCATGAAACAGTGTAGCCCCTATAAATCCCATCAATGATAAAACAATAGATTTATAACTGTCGGTTTTGATCCAATTAACTACACCATATACAGCCAATATAAGAAAAAAACCAATATATACCTCTCTTAAAAACAAAACTGAGTACAAAATTAATGAAGGGAACAAGGCTAATGCCCAACCTACTTTGTTTGCAGTACGACTATCCCAAAGTATGTTAGCAAGTTTCCAGCCAAAAAAAATAGTTCCAATTCCAAAAAGCAGGCCTATAGACTGTCCCATCAAGATACTTCGACCAAATAACGAATAAGGAATAGAATGAAGCCAACTAAAAAAAACAAAAGGACCCAAGTTGAAATGACTTAATGCATTATAAAATCCATCTTGACCGAAATCCCACGCTCTTCTTTCAAAAAATTCTGCATCAAGATTACCACCCGGTAAAGGAATGATGTAGTGACCAACTAATAATAATAAAACTCTTATAATTAAGGCTACAAAAAGAATATTAGAAATTTCTGGCCATCGCAATGCCATAACCAAAGTGATTAGTGATACAATTAAAATTGCAGTGAAACCAAGTAAATCAATCATTAAATATATTGATAATATAAATTAAACTTTTCTGAATAGTATAAAATATTTATACTGTAAGCAATTCATCATGTATCTTCAAGATATTCTTTTGTCTATTCTTCCTGAGTTTAGGTTAATGAGTATCGTAAAAACAAGTAACTAATTAACTTTAATTTTTTAATTTACAAAATAAATTATATCGACTTATTGTATAAATCTTATTTAATCTTTTTTAAGATAAAAAGTGTTTCTCCTTGAATAAGACCAAATTTAACTGATTCTTTTCCAGTGGCTATATATTTGGTGCAAGAAAAATTTTTGTCAGCTAAGTATTTCTTAATTTCCCTTCCAAATAATTGTAAATGATCAAATTGACGAAAATGCAATAATCTATCATGATGATTTTTAATCTTTTTATTAATATAGTTTTTTTCCCAAGAATCAACTATTGGAAAAGTAAGTAATATAACTCCATTTTTTTTAACTATTTTTTTTAAATTTGAAATAGCTTTAATAAAATTTACATGTTCTAGTACATGATTACATATTACTAAATCATAATTATAATAATAACTATTATTGATATTCTCAATGTTAATGTGGACTATTTCTTTTCTTGGAATCAAATCTACTTTGTCATACTTTTGGATTTTATAATTTTCATTAATGAATTTAGACAATGAAGGTTCTGGTGCAAAATGTATAATTTTTTTTTTATTTAGATTATAATTTTTTTTTAGATAATTCATAATTAATCTATGCCTACTAATTGATAAACATCCTGTACAGACTAATGAAATCCATGGAAATAAACCTGTATAAAAAGTTTTTTTAGATTTTACACATATTGGACAATAAATAATTTGAGTTCTCAAAAAAAGAATTCTTGTACAAAGTATAATTTTATAGAGGAAAATAAGAAGGAGATCTGGTAAATTATTTTTTAGGAAATTTTTTAAGTACACAAAGATAACTTTATAAACATTAAAATTTATATAACTAGTTATTATTTTTAGATGTCTTGGTGGAGGAGCAATAGTAAAAATTGCTTATTTTCTAAAGTTTTGACAAGATTTGATTAAAGCTGAAATGTTAATATTGTTACTTTCACAAATTTACTTATTTATCTATTGTAAATTACTTACTAGCACCAATTATTTCATTAAATTTTCCTTGACGAATGAGCTGGCCTTTATCAAGTTGAAAAATAATATCACAATTTTTGACTGTATTTAAACGATGGGCAATTAAGATAATTGTGATGTCTTTACTGAGATTGTTTATTGCTTCCATTACAGCTAGTTCAGTTTCAGTATCCAAAGAACTAGTTGCTTCATCTAGAATTAGTAGTTGCGGGTTATTATACAATGCTCTGGCAATTCCTATTCTCTGCCTTTGTCCACCTGACAATCTAACCCCATTTTCACCGACGATAGTTTGGTATTGATTAGGTAATTCATCAATGACAAATTGATGTAAATTTGCGATTTTGGCAGCTTTTTCAATCAAAACTTCATTTATATCCTTAGTTTCTAACCCAAAGGCAATATTAGCTGCAACCGTGTCATCTGCTAAATAAATATGTTGAGGCACATAACCAATTGATCGTTGCCAAGATCTTGAATTTTGCTTTGTGATAACTTTTCCATCAACTTCTAAAGTCCCCTTTTGAACTTCTAGTAAACCTAATATAATATCTACTACTGTTGTTTTTCCGCTACCAGTAATGCCTATAAACCCAACTGTTGATTTTGCAGGGATATTTAAATTTATACCATTAATCGCTGTTCGTGATGTGTTAGGATAATTGTAGTGAATATTTTTTAAAGTAATTGTGTTATTAAGAGGCATGACTTCATGACTCTGGTTTTCAATAAGTGGGTTAAGACTTTTAATGTCCTCATGCAACTTTTCAACAGAAGGACCTATAAATTTAAGTATAGTTAAAGAAGCATAAACTTGTTGTAGTGCTGGCATTAAGCGATAGCCTGCAAAGACATATAAACTTAGGATCGGTAAAGCACTGTTAAAATTACCAGCTTGTTTCATAATATAAAGAATCATTAGCAAAATGCCCCCGAAGACTATGGCTTCAAGGAAAAAGCGAGGCAATTGCTTTATAACCTCTGAAGAAGTTGTTGTCTTAGCATAAATTATAGAAGAATTGGAAAAACGATTGGCGTAACTTTGCTCTAGACCACTTACCTTAACTGCTTTTGCAGCGTTAAAAGCTTCACTAACCCACCTAAACCGTAGTTCATTATGTAACAAACGCTCTTCCCCAAGTCCTTTAAGATAATTAGCTAATGAATAATAGATAAGTCCATAGGCACCACCAATTGTTATCCCAGCTGTGATTGCAAGTTTTGGATCAACAATAATCAACAATGATAAAAGAGCGATTACAATTGCGCCTTTAGCTATAACTTCTAACATTTGAGTAAAACCATTCGTTACTACATTGGCAACTTCTGACAGAATAGTCTTTCCAAGTTCAGAGCTATTTTGATTTAAAAACCAGCTATAAGGTTGTCGCAAATAACCTTCAACTAAACGCTTACCGATACTATAGTGTCGCATTTCACTAAATCGCACTGTCGCATAAATCGTAATTGCTTTCAAAGTAAGCGAGGTCAATAGTAATATTAAAAAAAAAATACCTAATAAAAATATAAACTGTGAATGGTTTTCAACTCCAACTATTTTTGAAGTTTCAAACATGAAATTTAAAATAAAATTTGTTTCAATGAGGCTAGGATTTGTTAGGACTGCTATAAAAGGCAATACAGATGCCACACCAATCATATCCACCAATGCCATTAGTAAGATCATTAATAACAATAAGCCTAAAAGTTTACGCTCATATGTATTAAGTAAAAAAAATAATTTTTTAAAAATTTGCATTAAGATTTTATATATTCTTGATAGGTTTTTTTAAGACCCTTTATTAAACTTGTCTCTGGTTTAAAGCCAAGATTGTTTATTCTTTTACTATTTAGAAGTTTTCTTGGATTGCCGTCTGGTTTAGTATGATCAAAATAAATTTCTCCCTTAAAGTCTACAACTTCTTTTATAGTTTCTGCAAGTTCTTTAATGGTAAGATCTTTGCTGCTCCCAACATTTATATGACTACACATAAATGAAGTATGCTCATCATATGTTTTTTTATCTATATTCATCAAATGAATGGAGGCCTTTGCCATATCATCAACATACAAAAACTCACGTTTGGGTGTGCCAGTTCCCCAAATGACAACTCTCTTTAGATTTTTAATTTTTGCCTCATGAAATCGATAAATCATTCCAGGTATCACATGACTATTTTCAGGATGATAATTATCTCTTGGTCCATATAAATTGGTGGGCATTATTGATCTATAATCAATACCATGACTTTTTCCAAATTGACGGTTGTAGCTTTCACACATTTTAATTCCTGCAATTTTAGCAATAGCATAAGGTTCATTGGTCAGTTCAAGTTTCCCAGTTAATAATTCTTCTTCTTTCATTGGTTGGTTGGCATTTTTTGGATATATGCAACTAGACCCTAAAAATAATAATCTTTTAACCCCACTTAAAAAAGCACTATGAATAACATTTGCTTGAATCATTAAATTTTCATAAATAAAGTCTGCTGGATAAGTATTATTTGCATGAATGCCTCCTACTTTTGCTGCTGCTAAGTATACTTGTTCAATTTTTTGATTTTTAAAGAAACTTTGAACATCTTGTTGATTTAACAAATCAAGTTCATTTCTTTTTCTTGTAATAAGCTCAACATCTTTTTTTTCTAAAAGACGAACTAAAGCAGATCCAACCATACCTTGATGGCCGGATATAAATATTTTTGATTTAGACATCTTGTGTATTAACTCTTATATTGTTTAATTAATTTAACGATTAATAAGCTTATTATTTTTTGCTAACTTTAAATCTTCATCGGTCATTTCTTTTACTAATTGTTCAAATGATATTTTGGGAACCCAGTTTAACTTTTCTTTTGCTTTACTAGCATCACCTAATAAAGATTCTACTTCTGTTGGTCTAAAGTATTTTGGATCAATTTTTATAATTTCTTTTCCTTTATAAAAACCGACCTCCTTTAAATTTTTTCCTCTCCAATCTATTTTCATATTTAAATTTTTTGAGGCTAAATTGATAAAATCTCGAACAGAATATTGCTTGCCAGTTGCAATAACAAAGTCTTCTGGATTTTTTTGCTGAAGCATTAACCACTGTGCCTCCACATAATCCTTAGCATGACCCCAATCTCTTAATGCATTAAGATTTCCAAGGTATAAATCTTTTTGAACTCCTAATTTTATACGGGCTAAAGCTCTAGTAATTTTTCTTGTTACGAATGTTTCTCCTCGAACAGGGCTTTCGTGATTAAATAAAATTCCATTACATGCATAAATACCATAAGCTTCTCTGTAATTTACAGTTATCCAATAAGCATAGAGTTTTGCAACCCCATACGGACTTCTTGGATAAAAAGGAGTTTTTTCATTTTGAGGAGTTTCTCGTACATCTCCATATAATTCAGAAGTTGAGGCTTGATAATATTTAGTTTTTTTTACGAGTTTTAAAATTCGAATAGCCTCCAAGATTCTTAGGGCACCTATTGCGTCAGAGTTTGCGGTATATTCTGGTTCTTCGAAAGATACTGCAACATGACTTTGTGCTGCTAAATTATAAATTTCATCTGGTTGAACCTCTTGAATAATTCTAATTAAAGAAGTTGAATCTGTTAAATCACCATGATGCAATATAAATTTTAGCTTTTTTTCATGAGGGTCTTGATATAAATGATCAATCCTATCTGTATTAATTAAAGAAGTTCTTCTTTTAACACCATGAACCTCGTAACCTTTTTTTAGTAAAAATTCTGCAAGATAAGATCCATCTTGTCCAGTTATTCCAGTGATTAATGCTTTTTTCATGTTAATTATTTTTTTTTAAAATATTATTCATTATTAGCTTATACAATAAATTTTAATCTGTATATTATTGATATTTTTTGGATAAATAGAATAGTTATGTTTTTAATAATATTAGTATTTAAAATTTGACGATTATATCGATGCTAAATAATGAAGTACTATATGGATAAATGATATAATAAAAATTTATTTCATATATGAAAAATAAATTAAAAAAAGATGCAATCGAGATAACAAGCAACTCAAAGAAAGTTGATATGCCACTTGAAAATAGAATTAAAAAAATTCCGAATTGGCAAAATAAATTTTTAAAAAAAAGGTAAAATAAATGAAAGTATTATTATTAGCGGGTGGATTTGGAACAAGACTAAGTGAAGAAACGGATATAAGACCAAAACCAATGATTGAAATAGGTGGAAAGCCAATTTTATGGCATATTATGAAAATATATAGTCATTATGGTTTTAATGAATTTGTAATTTTGCTGGGTTACAAAGGTTATTACATCAAAGAATATTTTGCCAATTATTTTCTCCACCAAAGTGATGTAACTATTGATACGAAAAGTGGAAACATGGAAGTATTGGATAGCTCATCTGAACCTTGGAAAGTTACTCTTTTTGATACAGGTTTAAATAACATGACTGGCTCAAGAATAAAACAAGCAAAAAAATTTGTAGGCGATGAGCCTTTCATGCTCACTTATGGTGACGGGATAAGTAATATAAATATTGAAGAATTAATGAAATTCCATAAATCACATGGCAAAGCAGTGACGATGACTTCATCACAGCAAGATGGTAGATTTGGTGCATTAAATATTGATCAAAGCAACCAAGTTCATGAGTTTAAAGAAAAACCAAAAGGTGATGGTAATTGGATAAATGCTGGGTTTTTTATATGTGAGTCTAAAGTATTTGACTATATTGATGATGATGATTCCACTGTGTTCGAACAAGTCCCTTTAATGAATTTGGCAAAAGATGGTGAAATATTTACTTATAAACATCCTGATTTCTGGAAACCTATGGATAGTTTAAAAGATAAAAATGATTTAAACAAGTTATGGAATGAAAACAAAGCTCCTTGGAAAGTTTGGGACGAGTAGATGATCAAAAGTATTTACAAATACAAAAAATTATTACTTGAAGACTATCACAAACTCAAAGCAAATGCTCCAGGTAAAATATGAAGATAAATTCTAACTTTTGGTTTAATAGATCAGTTTTTCTTACTGGTCATACAGGTTTTAAAGGTGGTTGGTTAACCCTATGGCTCACCAGCATGGGGGCAAAAGTAAATGGTTACTCACTTGATGCACCAACATCTACAAATTTTTTTACAGAAACTAATTTAAGAGAAAGAATGGAAACTTCTACTATTGATAATATTCAAAACTTTTCAGCTTTAAAGTCTGCATTATTATTAGCAAAACCATCAATTGTTATACATATGGCGGCGCAACCTTTAGTAAGCAAATCTTATAAAGATCCTCTAGAAACTTTTAAAACAAATATAATAGGAACTGCCAATTTACTCGAAGCAATAAGAAAAGTTGATACAGTTGAAGCTATAGTAAATATTACCACTGACAAGTGTTATGAAAACATAGAACAACTAAAACCTTACGATGAAAATGATAAATTGGGTGGATACGACCCATATTCTAGCAGTAAAGCATGCGCAGAATTAGTCTCTGCAACATATCGAAATTCATTTTTTAATGATATAGGCACACGCCTTGCTACTGTACGGGCGGGTAATGTAATAGGAGGGGGAGATTGGGCGGCTGATAGATTAATTCCTGATTTTTTAAGGGCTATTGAAGTTAACAAAAAACTATATGTTCGTTCTCCAAATGCAATTCGTCCCTGGCAACATGTTCTTGAACCCTTATCAGGCTATCTAATGCTAGCTGAAAAACTTATTACAAATGGTAGCGATTTTGCAGAAGCTTGGAACTTTGGACCTGAAGAAGCAGACTCTAAATCAGTCTCATGGGTTATAAATCATCTTATTCAAAAAATTCCAAACGTAGAATGGGAAATTGACAAAACTGAAAAACCACACGAAGCAGGTTTACTTTTATTGGATAGTTCAAAGGCAAAAGCAAAATTAAGTTGGCAACCTCGTTGGTCTTTAGAAACCGCTTTAGATAAAGTTATTGAATGGAATCAAGCTTGGAAAGAGAATAAAATAATGGCCGAAGTATCAATCTCTCAAATTCAATCATATAATAATAGTTAAGTATAATTAAATCATTAAAAAAGAATTACTAATTTATTTATAGCATTTTAAGTAGTTCTGATAAAAATTTATCCTTATTAACCTCAAGATCTGAGAGATGATTGGATTGTGCTGGTTCAGTTTTATCAGCATTCACATAAAAATAATCATGACCAAGATCAGAGGCTAGTGTAAAGATAGCATTATCATTACAATTATCTTTAGCTCTAATTTCTAATACTTTGCTTTTTTGTTTCATCCACAACATATGTGCAAATCCTGCACCATGACTAGATATCAAAATCTCTGAGTTTAAAATATATTTTAACTGCTCCTCAAAACTAAGCTTATTACAATCCACAACAGTAAACCCATGGTTTATCAAAATAGAAATAATTTCATCTTCATTTTGTAATTTTCTTTTTGGAGCATTTTTTCTAGATATATAAATTCTTCTATTATCAATATTAACATTTTTTTTTGCTATCCAATGATTTCTCATTCTTTCACTAAGCTTTAAAACAAATTTTTCTCTATTATTTCCTGTAGGAGCAATATCTGGCAGTAAAATTGATTTATCTGAAATTATAATTTCATTTTTTTCTTGGAAATAAAAGTCTAAATCAAAAGCTTCCAATGACTTTTTTGAATAGCTGTTGTCATGGCCATTTGGTATTATAATTTTTAATTTGTAATTTGAGACTAGGTCACGACTTTGATTAATAAACTCTAATTTTTGTAACACATCTAGAAACCAATGCCAAAAATTATTAGAGTTTGCATTAGTTACATATAAAATATTATCAAATCTAGTTATTTTTCTAATTTTTGTTAAATAAAAAAAAGATTTTAGGTATAACTTTAAAAACCCTTTTAGTTTGGGTTTGAGATTGAACTGAAATAAATTAAAAGAAACTCCATTAAATAATCTTCCACATGGAGGTATATATGAGTTTTTTCTCACAACAGGAAAAACACTTGGCAAGTTCCTAATTAATTCATTCTTAAATAAATTTTCATTACAAACTGTATAATTATGTGGTTTTTTTCTTATTACATTTTCAGAGGGCAAACTGAGCTTTTCAAGTAAAGTCATTTTATTTAAATTTTTATCCATTCACTTGGGATTAATTTATTTTTTTTAGTCTCATAAAATTTCCATTTTTTAGGGTAAATCACAATTTTTTGTTTATTTTTGTTGAGAAATGCCCCCCACCATTCATATGTGCTATTAGAAATAATGTTGTGCTTACATAGGCTCATTAATTCCATATTTTCAAAAGGGGTGTCCTTATTGGCTTCTACAAAAAAATATTTATCTGATAATTTAATATTTTTTCTGCACCATTCAATATCATCTGAAAATATATAAAATACTGGGTTATCTAATTTTTTATCGATTAGGTTAATAGCTTTTTTATAGTATTCAATATCACAAATAATAACCCCTAATTTAACATAATCGCCTCGTCTAACTCCTATGCTTACTGCATTAGAGTTTAAAATTTTCTCTTTTACTTTTGTATTTATGAGATTTTGACTATCTTTTAATTTAAATTCTAAACCCGAAATATACCGATATGCTTGCCAATATCCAATATAATAATTATTTCTTAAAAAAATTGAAAATACTTTACTGATCAAAGTAAATTTAGAATCACTTACAAAATTAAAAGTATTTCTATTAAGTGATAATAAGCCTTTTAACAAATAAATGAATTTTTCTTTTCTATTATTATAATTTAGAAATGGATATTTTTTATAATCTACAATTTCAATATCAAAATTAAACTTCAATAATTCGATATTTCTAATTTCTAGATTTTCGCTCTCACTATAATGTTTAAAAAATTCAACATCATAGTAAATTTTTTCATTATATTTTTTGGATAGATATTGCCCAAACATATATTGGAACATTTGGTTTCCAAGCCCACCCATTAATTTTACAATTTTCATTAAAATATGCTCATTCGGTAAGTTAAATTAGTAAATAATATAATTATTTTTCTTATTCATAATTTTCCCACAAAACGAATTGGTTCATCTTTGCGGCTAGGTATTTTACCGGGTATTAACTTGCTTTTAGCATTCCATATTCCCCACCAAGAGCTAGCAAATTCTAGAATAGATATTCCTTTTCCAGAACAAACATTTTTTACCCTAGGAGTAAAATCTATACCATTGTCTAATTTCAGATCTTTTAAAAAAGAAAGAGCAACTTCTTCAACTGGTATGAAATCACGTATTTGTTCTCCAGATGTCATATTGAAATCTTTATTATCCATTGCTGCTTTTTTTAGACTAGGCCAAAAATTACCATAATACTGACCTTCACCAAAAGCAGAAAATATTCTATTATAAATAAGAGAAATTTTAGCATCTATGCAAAATGCATGTGCCAATTCAAATGCTGCAGCCTTTGATGATGCATAAGACGTTGTGGGTAGCAGAGCTGCTGTAGAAGGAATATATTTATACGTATTTGCAGATAGGCCATACTCTATATAGCTACCTGCAATAATAACCTTGCCTACACCTGCTTCTGCTGCAGATCTTAGAAGTTTTAAGGTACAATCTACATTCCAATAATATAATTCTTTCCAGCTTGCTTTTTGAGGACTGACGCCAGGAGATGCAAAATGGACTATAGCATTCATTTCTTTAAGATCCTTTGAATCTATACAATCTAGCTCTTTATGTATCCAGTTTACATTTCTGTTTAGCTTTATCTTAGGTTTGCTTTTACTGCGTATTGGAGCAAAAACTTCAATTTCATTAGGTACCACATTGATAAAATGTCCACCAATAAATCCTGTTGCACCTGTAACAAAAATTTTCAAATTAAATCTCTATCAAAAATAATAAAGCTTGTAAAATTTAGTAGTGCTATTTCTGTATCAGAAAATAATCGTTTTTTATTCATTAATCCTATAATTTTATTGATGTAATTTTATCTATCTTATCACCCTTGGTGTCTTTATCTGAAATTATTAGAGGTTTTATTGGCCATTCAATTGCAACTTTTGGGTCATTCCATAACAATATACCTTCTGTATCTGGTGCGTAAAAGCAAGACACTGAATATAAAACTTCTGAATTTGACTCTAGTGTTATAAAACCATGGGCACAACCTCTTGGAACATACATCATTGTATGGTTTTTATCAGATAGTTTTGCCCCAAACCATTTTCCAAATGTTTTTGAATTATCTCTAAGATCTACCACAACATCCCAGATTTCACCCTTTATACATCTGACTAATTTTATTTCTGCACCTGGTTCTCTCTGATAGTGCATACCTCTAAGGGTTCCCACTTCTTTAGAAGCAGAATTATTCATTTGAACCCATTTTGTATTTAATCCCTGTTTTGAGAATTCTTTTTCACAAAAGGAACGAGCAAAAAAACCTCTTTCATCTTCTTTTAGATCTAAGTTTATTAAATAGTTATCTTTAAGTGTGGTTTGTTCAAATATCATTAGTATTAGCAATATTCAGAAATAAACTTGTCAATTGTTGAGTGAAATCTGTTAAACATCTTCTCTGTTAAACCATGATGAACTGGTAATAAAATACCAAATCTCATAACCTCATCTGCATTTGGGCAACCCCCATCTACAGCTTTAAAATTTATTCCATTACACATTGGCTGACGCATAACATTACCAGTAAAGACTACTCGTGTTTGTATATTTTGCTTTTCTAAATAAATTTGCATTTCTTTTCTTTTAAAGGGTGCATTTTTTTTTATAAGTAATGGAAAAGCTAACCATGCTGTTTGAGAACCTTTTATTTCCTCTGGATTTGAAAAATAATTAGGATATTTTGAAAAAAAATCACATTGTCTATTAAAGTTTTCTCTTCTTATTTTGATATTAGTGTTTAGCTTTTCAAGTTGAGCTAAACCAAATGCAGCTCCAACTTCATTGCCTTCTAAGTTATAACCAATTTTTTCAAACACATATTTAGCATCATAATCTATTCCTTCTAATTTAATATTAAAACGATTTTCAATTTTTTCACTGGCTTCATCAAACAATGAAGAGCTACGACCCCATGAACGTAATAATTTGGCTCGCTCCATTACCTTATCATCATTAATTGCTAGCGCACCGCCGTTACCTGCGCAGTTAATTATATGAGAACCATAAAAACTAGTAATTGACATATCTGAATAGAAACCAGAACTCTTATGATTTATTTTTGCACCTAAAGTATCTGCAGAGTCTTCAATTACTATTAGGTTGTATTTATCTGCAATAGTTCGTATTTTAGGCCAGTCACATAAATTTCCCATTAAATTAGGCGCGAGTATTGCAACAGTCTTATCTGTTATTTGTGCTTCAATTTGTGAAACATCTATACAGTAAGTGAGAGGCTCAACATCAACAAACACAGGTATCAAATTATTTTTTACTATACACCCAACCGAGGTTGAAAATGTTAATGCTGGAGTTATTACTTCTGAACCTGACGGAAACTCAAAAGCTTCGACACCAATATAAAGTGCAGATGACCCTGAATTTACATATAAACAATATTTTTTATCAAAAAGGTTTGCAATTTTTTTTTCAAATTTTCTGGAATAATTTCCCATTTGAGTTGACTCTGACAAGCACTTAATAACTGCATCAACCTCTTCTTTACCATATACTGTTTGTGCGTATGATATTTTTTCAAAATTATTCATTTGTTAACCTATTCTTACATCAATTTTAAAAATCAGTTATCTTTAAATTAATCAAAAAATTTTCAGTTGATCTAAAAAAAACCCCAATTTTTAAGGTTGGGGTTATAAAATAAAATATCAGTTATCTTTAAATTAATTAAAAATTTTTTTCAGTGCATAAATCAAGCCAATTGAGCTATTAGTACTGGTCAGCTACACGCATTACTGCGCTTCCACATCCAGCCTATCAACGTGGTGGTCTACCACGGCTCT
>Ga0075445_10000716_pt1 | contig 17540 bp, 16 predicted proteins | sample CoawatmetaG02DNA_FD_72350 | JGI IMG/M metagenome (GOLD analysis project Ga0075445, IMG submission 72350) | Marine microbial communities from the West Antarctic Peninsula - Coastal water metaG029-DNA | ecosystem: Environmental > Aquatic > Marine > Coastal | place: Atlantic Ocean: West Antarctic...
ACAGGCAAAAGATCTGGTTCAGGGAAATATCTGTAGTCATTGGCAAACTCTTTAGATCTCATCGGTCTTGTTTCATCTTTTACACTGTCATATAAACGAGTCTCTTGTGTAACAGTTTCTCCATTTTCTAATTGTTTAATTTGCCTTTTAATTTCAAAATTAATTGCCTTTTCAATAAATTTAAAAGAATTAATATTTTTTATCTCAGTTCTTGTACCTAATTCAGGGTCACCCTTTTTCCTGATGGAGACATTAGCATCACACCTAAGAGAGCCTTGAGACATATTCCCATCTGAAACATCCAAGTAGGTAACTAATTGATGCATAGCTTTCATGTATGACACTGCCTCTTTTGCATTTGAGAGCTCTGGCTCAGAAACAATCTCAAGAAGAGGAGTTCCAGCTCTATTTAGATCTATAGCAGAGTATCCATCGAATTGGTCATGGATAGATTTACCTGCGTCTTCCTCTAAATGCGCTCTAGTGATGTTTACAGTTTTAATTCCATTATCTGTTTCAATATCAATTGTTCCCCCAAGAACAATAGGAAGATCCATTTGAGTGATTTGATATCCCTTGGGCAAGTCTGCATAAAAATAATTTTTGCGATCAAAAATTGATGTTTGATTAATTTGTGCCCCAACAGCCATACCAAAGCGGATAGCTTTATAAAATGCTTCTTTGTTGACAGAGGGCAGCACCCCAGGAAGACCACAGTCAATCAGGTTTACATTGGTATTTGGACTACTACCAAATTTAGTCGATGCTCTAGAAAACAATTTAGTTTTTGTTGATAGCTGAACGTGAGTCTCAAGACCAATAACTGTCTCCCAAGTCATTAGAAGTCCTCCATGCTTGGCTTATCTAGATGAAATTCTGAGTTTTGTTGAAAAATATGAGCCGCGTTAAGAATCTGATCTTCTTTTAAAAAATTACCAATAAGCTGTAATCCAACTGGAAGGGCGTTAACTTTTCCATGCGGAATGGATATTGCTGGCAAGCCAGCCAGATTCGATGATATTGTAAAAAGATCCTCTAGATAAAGTTCAACAGGGTTTTGAGCTCCTTTGCTTCCAAATGCAAAAGCAGCACCAGGTGATGTTGGGGTCATTAGCAAATCAATAGATTTAAAGGCTAACTCAAAATCGTTCTTAATTAGCCTTCTTACTTGCTGAGCTTTTTTGTAATAAGCATCATAATATCCAGCAGAAAGAGCATAGGTTCCGATTAATATTCTACGCTTAACTTCATCTCCGAAGCCTTCACTTCTTGATTTGATATATAAGTCATTTAAATCACCGGTATTCTCCGCCCTATGACCAAATCTTACTCCATCAAACCTTGATAGGTTTGAAGAGCATTCTGCTGGAGCAATAGAATAATATGTTGGGACTGATGCTGAGATATTTGGAAGCGAAACTTCTACAAATTCAGCACCTAGTGATTCATAGAGTCTCTTTGAGTTTTCAAAACAGCTTTGCACTTCGGCATCTAAGTCCCCAAGATTAAATTCTTTAACAATGCCTATTTTTAAACCTTTAATGGATTGATTTATTGATTTAAGTAAATCTATATTTTCTAAGTCCAAGGATGTAGTATCTTTTGAATCATGGCCAGACATTTCATTGAGTAATATTGCGCAGTCTTCAGCTGATCTTGCTAGAGGGCCTGCTTGATCAAGGCTAGAAGCAAAGGCTATCATTCCCCAACGAGATACTCTTCCGTATGTAGGTTTAATACCTGTAATTCCACAATGTGCGGCTGGCTGGCGGATTGAACCACCAGTGTCTGTTCCCGTTGCTGCTGGAACAATGCCTGCAGCTACTGCAGCAGCCGACCCACCAGAACTACCCCCTGGGACATACCCCTTCTTCCAAGGATTATGAACGTTACCAAAGTAGCTTGTTTCATTTGAAGAACCCATGGCAAATTCATCCATGTTTGTCTTACCTATAGTGATTGAACCAGCATTCTCCAGTTTCTCAACCGCAGTTGCCGTATAAGGAGGTATGAAGTTTGATAGGATCTTTGAGGAGCAGGTAGTTCTTAGTCCTTCTGTACAAAATAAATCTTTTTGAGCTAATGGAATACCTGCCAGGATAGAATTTAGATCATTGGCTGAGTCAATGCTCTTTGCTTTTTCTATGCTTGCATTTTCGTTCATAGTTACGAAACAGTTTAATTCTTTTAGGTCTTCGGCTAACCTTAAAGTTTCTTTCGTTAACTCTTCCGAAGAGATTGATTTATTATCAAGCATCTCTCTTAATTGAGTGATAGATTTAAATTGAATACTCATTCAACCACTCTTGGAACTAAGAAGTAATCTTCATTTGATACGGCAGAATTTTTAAGAAATTTTTCTTTTTGGTTATCAGAATTTTCAATATCTTCATGCTTAAATGCTGTTTGCTCTAATGGGCTGTACAACGGCTCAATATTGTCTGTGTTAAATGCTTGCAAGCCTCCTATAAGATCAATAATTGTCTCAAGATCATTTTCTATTTTTTGAGCTTTATCTTTGTCTATTTCTAATCTAGCGAGATAGCAAATAGTTCGTACTGTTTCTTGGTCCATATGATATTATTTCTTTACGATGTGCAATGTTAAACTAATTGCATCTTAAAATGAATTTACAAGGAATATCATAGTGGATTTCAATCTATTTAAAACTGTTCGAGGCTTATTTTCTAATGATTTATCAATAGATTTAGGCACAGCTAACACACTCATTTATACAAAAGATGTAGGCATTGTTCTTAATGAGCCATCTGTTGTAGCGATTCGAGAAAGCAGGGGACAAAAAACTGTTGTTGCTGTTGGTACTGAAGCGAAGAAAATGTTGGGTAGGACTCCAGGAAATATTAAGGCTATTCGCCCTTTATCAGAAGGAGTGATTGCAGACTTTCAGGTAACAGAAAAAATGCTTCAACATTTTATTGCTAAAGTTCATGAACAACGCTTTATTAAACCTAGTCCCAGAGTCTTGGTATGTGTTCCTTGTAGATCGACCCAAGTAGAGAGAAGGGCAATTAGAGAATCAGTTCTAGGAGCTGGAGCAAGAGACGTTAAGTTGATTGAAGAACCGATGGCTGCTGCAATTGGAGCTGGCCTTCCAGTAGAAGAGGCCAATGGGAACATGGTTGTAGATATCGGTGGTGGAACTTCTGAGATAGCTATTCTTTCTCTAAATGGTGTAGTTTATGCTGAGTCAGTAAAAATAGGAGGCGATCTTATGAATAACTCCATTACATCGTGGGTCAGAAGAAATTATGGATGTGTCATTGGAGAATCAACTGCTGAAAAAATAAAACACACAATTGGATGCGCCTCTCCTGATTCGGAGGATTTAGAGATGAATGTTACTGGCAGAAATTTAGCAGAAGGGATTCCAGAAACTTTTATTTTAAAAAGTTCTCAAATTTATGAAGCTATGAAAGATCCTCTTTCGGGCATGGTTCGAGCCATTAGAAATGCATTAGAATTATCACCTCCAGAGTTAGCGGCTGACATAGCCGAAAGAGGTATTGTCCTGACAGGAGGAGGCGCTCTGATGAGAGATCTAGATAAGCTCATCTCAGCATCGACTGGTATTCCAGTTATTGTTGCTGAAGACCCATTAACATGCGTTGCCAGAGGTGGCGGTAAGGCTCTTGAGATTATTGATAAGTATAATATTGATCTACTTTCTACTGAATAAATAATTAAAATATGGCGAGAACAACGCCTACATATACTCCGTTCGGCAAATATGCTTTAGCAATTATAGTTTCTTTTTCTTTGCTGATTAGCGATATAAATTATCAAACTTTTTCAACTGCTAGAGGCTTTGTGCAAGCAACTGGGATTTATGGTCAGCTATTCATTAATAGTTTTACTATTAATATTAAAAAATTCAATGCGATCTACCAAGACAAGCAAATATTAATCAAGGGCAATAAGGGCCTTAAGAGTGAACTATCAATTCTCCAGAACAAGATATTTCTGGAAAAGAATTCACAAGTTTTGGCGAACGATTTATTAAATTTACATGATGAAACTTTGGCTCTATCAAGAGGCGAAGAAGCCCTTATATTTCAAATTGCTTCTTTTGATTTAAAAAATTATTTATGTTGCTCATCTCATTCCCTGTATCTTAAAAATCCTCAAAAATTACAAGTTGCAGTAAACCTTCCTGTGGCGAATGGAGATACTTTTATAGGGCAAACTTCCTCCTTAGATCTTAATCTCATTAAAGTTATTTTATTTTCAGATGCAGCACATATTTTGCCGGTTAAGATAAAAAACTTTTTTTGTAATGCTCGGGGGGCTGGCAAGCCACTTCTAATTTCCTGCAGAGTTAATAAGAGCTCGGAATTCCTAAAAATTCAGAATAATGATCCTGTTCTTACCTCAGGCCTTGGAGGAATCTTTCCGCGTGACATACCAATTGGTAAAGTAATCAACATTAATAACTCTATCTTAAATGAGAGCGAGATAATCATTGCCCTTAATGTCAGCCCTCTAAAGAGTAATTACTTTGGAGTGCTAGTAAATTAATGAAATTATCACTTCATTTTATTATCTTTATTACTATCTTTACTGGGTTCTGGGTAGATGGATTGATCTCTCAGTTCAATGTAAGAGAGTATCTTCATCTAGCTAATAATATTCCCTACCTAATAGAAACATGCATTGGGTTCTTAATTTTTTGCTACTGGGTTTATGCAATGCCAGAAAAGCTTCACAGCTCTGCTGCATTAATGCATGGATTAATAATCGATCTTTGTTTTGGAAGTGCAGTTGGTTTTCATATGTTATTTTTTGTCTCCATCTCTTATATTATTCACGTGTATGTTTTTAGGTTTAGAATATTTTCCTATCTCCAGCTAATTATTTTCTTTGGTGCCGCCTCAGTTTTCTACCTAGCCTGCAAGTATCTAATTTTCTTTCCTACAAATTATTCCTATCTCTTATTAATATTTAGTTTTCTTATCAATGCTGGGGCTTGGTTGCCAATATATTTTGGTATGCGCTCATTTAGAAGAACATTTATTAAATAAAAAATAAATAAAAAAAAATAAAAAATAAATGAAAAAGCTACTAATTAATTCCATGCTTGGAATATCTTTGGTGAGTTGGATATTATTTTTTGTTTTAAGCGCCTTGTATTTTTTTCCAAACCAAACTTTAAAAACGGCAAGCAATGCCATACTCCCTGAATATGTTATTTCATTCTCAGCTATATCAAATGAAGGAACAGTCTTAAACCCCATTCTTACTTTCTCGAACCTTGTTATTTTGCAACAGAGTATAAAAATATTTTCAGCTGATCAATCAAGTATTGGCATAACTATCTCTCCACGGATATTGTTTGGAAATCTTGATATAAACATTTTGCATGTTAAAGACGCCTACTTACGCATAGCAGAAAATATAGATAGCCATCCTTCATTTTTAAACATAGCTATTGACGATAATCTCTCATTGGATATTGAGGATTTATTTCTCGAGACTATCAATGAGCAACTGCAGATTAATGCGAAGTTAAATAATTTGTTAATTGGTTCTGTGAATGGAGAGCTAAAAATTATTCAGGCAAATAATGTAAGTAATTTCTCAATAAGCTCGGATGGTTTTACATCAAATTTTTTACTTAATCTCCATACATCCAATTGGCTTAGTATATTTCCTAAGAGTTTTTTGAGTCCAGCAGCTTCAATTAATTTTGGGACTAATATGGTTGGAACAATTAGCCCTCAGGGTTCTTCGCTAAGAGGGTCTATAGGCTATGAGGATTCTTATTTTCATAACTTTTCTCTACAAAAGAATCATGGATCCTTTATATTTAAATCAAAAGATGGACTTGCCAGCTTATCTTTGCAGAAATTTTTACATCCTTTTGTTGATGAGAGTTTTCTCATAAGGTTGAATCTTGTTAAAAAATCTATCTTGATACCCAAACTATATATTTCTAATCAATTGGTGTTTCAAAAAAACCCTATACTTACAAATTTAGCAGTCAATAATTTTATTGCGACTATTCACAATAATGCAATAAAGTATTCTGGAAAAGTTATTGATCTTGATCTTTTAAATGTATATTTTGATGAAGTAATAAATCTCCAAGGATTTTTTTCTGGGCTTAATAATGATCTTAAATTTAGTATCAATCCTAGCAAGTCTTTAATTAAGCAGATAGGCGGCGACTTTCACCCTATTCAGATTGATGGAAAAGGAATTTTGAGCAATCTAGGCTTGCATCTAGAAGCTAATGTTAAAGAGGCAGAAGGTCTTTTAAGCTTAAAGCTAGATATTCCCTCTCAACAAGATCGATCTAGCATCTTAAATCTATCCGGCCAGAATATATCTAAAAAATTTATTCTAATGTCCCTTCCAAAAAATTTTACTAACGTGCATCAGTTTATTAATCAAAATATTAAACTAAGCTCCTCAAACAATATTTTCCTTGATTATATTAGCCCTAGTGCTGAGGTAGCCCCAAAATTAATTTTAAAATTTTCTCTTGATGAGCCAATACTTCAAATTACTCCAAGTCTTAAATTTACAATGAAGAAAGGAATAATTGAGATTACCAATGATCATCTTTATATTTTCTCGTCACCAGGATTTATAAATCAGTTTTCTATAGAGTCATTTCATGGAAATTTAAAATTCTCAAATCAGGATTTTAAATACACCTCACAACACGAACTCTCAACCAAAGAAATTTTGAGAGCACTGGGAAATATGACATCAACTTTCAAGCAATTGAGTGCCTCGGGAATGAGCAAGGGAATATATAATGTTTCTTCAAAAAAGACTTTCAATACACTCTCATTTGACACTGCAGGTTTTGAGATACCCATTTATAAAGATTATTTATTGTTGCTGAAGAAGGGACAATTTTATGCCTTAAATTTCGATAAGGTTTTTGGCCGACTGAACTCACAATTCTTAAATCAAAATCCTATAATTGTTCTTAAGGGTAAAAATTTACTTGATCAATATAGATTAGATTTTATTTCAGAGATTTCTCTGAAGCCAAGCATTTTTATTCCTGATTCATCTCTTTTTCAATTATCCGGTGTTGATAGTTTTTCTCTAGCATTAGAGATAAATAAAAATTTTACCCCTGTCCTAAATATTTCTTCAGAGCTTGGGAGGATTGCATTCAATTCTCAATTACCATTTTTACAAAAATCAAAAAATACCATCTTATCAACAGATATAGCAATTTCTAATTTTGCAAAACCCAATGTCTATATTAAAAATAAATTATTAGAATTGAAAATTAATTCCCTCGAGAAACCCTCGGGCTATATAGCTATTGGTAAAGAAATTCCAATGAAATATAATTTTCTGAGAAAAGCACAGGGCTTAAATGTTTATCTAGGCTTAGATAATTTTAATTTTGACCAGCTCAAGGGTTTTTCAAAAAGCCAGGTCATAGATCGGAATATTGAGTTAAATAATTTTATCTTTGATATTGATAATGTTGAACTAGCCAATAATCAATTTCATCAAATGAATGGCTCTCTCTCACTTAAAGGCAAAGAAATTAAAGGCATAATTCAGTCTGACAAGCTTAGTGGAAACTTTATCCGTGACGAGTCTGGTTTTTTAAAAGTGGAGCTGCAGGATACTCAACTCCAAGATATTAGTTTTCTTAAGAATCAAAAAGAATCTTCTGTCATTAAAAATATCAATGCGAGGCTAATAGTACAAAATTCCTCTATCAACAAACTTCAAATTAAATTATTAGATGTTTATCTTCTGAAAAATAAAAATGCGTTAACGCTTGATAACATAAATTTAAATTCAAATTTAATTGCTATTTCCCCTCTTTCTGATGGCTCAAAAGCATATTTCTCGATCGATAATAAGAATGATGTTTATAAACTTAAAGGAAGTTATATGGTCAAAGACTCTTTGGAGATTCCGGTAATTAAAGACCTTGGAAACTTCTCATATTTTAATGGCAATCTTAATCTGCAATGGCAAAATTTACAGAGATTGAAAGATATTGAAGGAACCGTAGATTTTATTCTTAAGGATTTAATTGTGTCGAATAAAACATCAAATTCTATTGCTTTTAATTTACTGGGTATTTTAAATTTAAAAAATATTCTTGGGAAGGTTGCAAATTTAGATTTAACAATAGGAGAGTTTAGGTCGACAAAGCTGAATCGAGTCCAGGGAGAATTCGTGTTTAGCAAATCAAAAGCGAGGTTAGCAGCGCCATTGTTTGTTGATACTAATGCAGCAAAAATGAAATGGATTGGTCAAATCACAAAAAATGCTCGAGGTGAATTAACCTACTTAGACTTAAGTTTAGATTTAAGGATTCGAATTGGTGAAAATATACCTTGGTATGCTGCTGTGCTTGGAGGAATACCAGCAGTTGCTGGCTCAGCTTTAATTAGTGAAATATTTGAGAACAATATTGATGATCTATCAAATTATCAATATGAAGTATCAGGAATGCTCAGTACCCCAAAAATAAAACGAATCAATTAAGTAAGAAAGATCGTTGCTAAGCCCAGGAATGACAAGAAGCCAATTACATCTGTAAAAGTTGTTACAACGACGCTACCAGCAATTGCAGGGTCCTGATTAAATTTTCTTAAGAAAATTGGAATAAAAATTCCAGCTACCGCAGAACTGATAAGGTTGATCATCATGGCGACACAGATCAGCAGAGATATAATAATTTCTTGAAACCAAAGATAGGTTATCCCACCCACTAATACCGATAGCAATAGTCCATTCACGATTGACACTGCCACTTCTCGTTTAAACAACCATTTAATGTTTGTTGCATTAATCTGCTGAAGAGTTAAGCCTCTAATCATAATAGTTAATGTTTGAGTTCCAGCTACACCTCCCATACTTGCAACTATTGGCATTAAAATTGCCAAGTAAACAATTTGATCAATGGTTGCTTGAAATAAACTGATTGTCATAGATGCTATAAAAGCTGTCATTAAATTGATTGCAAGCCATAATACTCGGCTTCGAGCTGCTCTTGCAGGGGCCGCAAATGTATCTTCAGTGATACCAGCCATACCAAGAAAATTTTGATCAGCATCTTCTAGAATTACATCAACAACATCGTCAATGGTAATTCTGCCGATTAAATATGAGTTTTTATCAACAACTGGGGCGGATACCCAATCATTTTGCTCAAATAACCTTGCCACATCTTTATCTCCAAGGTCAGCAGCCAGAGGTTGAGTTGCAGTTTCCATTAATTCTCTTGTATTTAATGAGGGCTCAGAAACCAGAATGCTTGAAATAGGCAATGATCCTAAATACTTATTTTCTCTAGAGACTACAAAAATCTGATCAGTATTTTTAGGGAGCTGTTTTTGGGCTCTCAGGTAGCGCATAACCACTTCAAGGCTATGCTTAGGCCTAACACTTATAATATCTGTGTTCATCAGGCCGCCCGCAGAATCCTCAGGATAAATAAGAGCCTCTTTAATTCGCTTGCTATCCCTTTCTGACATAGCTGATAAAATACTCTGAGTTTTCCTCTGTGGTAGGGCTTGCAGAATATCTACAATTTCATCTAGTTCTAAATCCTCTATTATTTTAATGAGCTCATCTGTAGAAATTTCAGCAATTAATTCTTGCTGAATCTCATCATTTAATTCAGCAATAATCTCTCCCTCGTCCTTTATTTCGATCATTGACCAAAGTAATTTTCTCTCTTTAGGAGGTAGTGATTCGAGGCTATGTGCAATTTCAGAGGAATGCATATTTACCAGCATTCTCTTTATTTGATTGAGAGATGAGCTTACATTTTTCCCTTGAATACTTTCGATCAGCTCATCGGATGGGAATTGATGTAAGTTACTATCAGCCATAGAATTCATTCTAACTCAATGAGCTATGGAGTTATCTTTTTCTTGAATTAGGGATGAGCATCTTTGTTCGATACTTTGCAATTGTCCTTCTGGCCAAACTAAATCCACGTTGATTAAGCTTTTCAGAGATTTTCTGATCACTAATCTTTGAGGGACTAGCTAAAATCACTCTTTGGATTTCTTCCATAAGCTGAAGAGAGGTAACTTTTCTAGTTTTTGATACCGAAGCCGATAATAGTGACTTCATTAATATTGCTCCCTTTGGAGTCTGAATATATTTTGCTCTTAATATTCTTGAAATTGTAGATGGGCTGAGCTTCAACTCTTTTGCAATCTCTACATTGCTAAGGGAGTTGAGTTGAATAGATTTATTTAATAAAAATTCTACTTGTTTGTAGCAGATCAAAGTACCCACTTTTTTAATAGTCTCATTTCTTTTTTCTACAGATTTAATGAGCCATTTTGCCTCTGAAATTTTTTCTTGAAGTTTTATGTTACCGGGATTCTCCTTGGTCAACTTTTCTAAACTAGTATCTAAATGTAATTTAGGAAAATGATCATTAATAAAATTTACTGTTAAAGTTTTTTGCTCTTCAACTATTTCTATATCAGGCTGAATAAAATTAATTGATTCGAAGTTCAAGCCAGGAGATAAGTCACAACTTTTAATTAGAGCTAGAGTATGCTCAATCTCCTCTATTGAAAATTTTTTAATTAGCTCAGATTTAGCCTCCTCAAAATTATTTAAAGTAGGATTGTATAGAATCTCACTAACCAACAGTCTTTGATCATCAGTAAGATCTTTTCTTTGCAACTGAAGAAATATCAGTTCTTTAAAATTTCTTGCTCCTATTCCTGCAGGATCTAAAGTTTGAATAACATCTTTCAAAATAGTATGAATTTCATCTACTGTATTCTCATACCGCATTAATTCCTCTAGCTGCTCAAGCCCCATTGAGAGCAAGCCATTATTATCTAATGATTGAATGAGGGTGATACCAATTTTTTTTTCACTTTCACTGAGACTCAAATCATTCAATTGATTTTTTAGAGATTGTTGCAATGAAATGGGCTCTGCTAAATTAGCTAAAATCTCTTCGTCATCATAGTCAGCAATTAGCGCCTCTTCTGATTCTTTTATTAGAAAAGGATTATTCTCTATTTCAGTATTAATTTTGTTAATAATTTCTAGTCTAGATAGCTGCAGAAGATCAATTGATCTTTTTAGTTGAGGGGTCATAGCAAGCTGTTGCTTTTGTTGAAATTCTCTTACTAGCTTGATGGCCATTTTTTAGCTGTACATATTCCCAAAATAAGTTTTTTTTACCAAATCATTAGCAATCAGCTCTTGAGCACTTCCCTCAGCTATTATTTTGCCAGCATCCATAATAATGGCTCGATTACATAGATTTAATGTTTCTCTAATATTATGGTCTGTAATTAAAACCGAAATATTTTTTTTAACAATTTGGCCTAGAAGCTCTTTAATTTCCTCTATGGCAATAGGATCAATTCCTGCAAATGGCTCATCAAGTAACAGAATGGAAGGTTGGCAAGCTAGAGTTCGAGCAATCTCAACTTTTCTTCTTTGCCCACCAGAAAGCATTCGACCTTTCTGCTTAAGAATTTTATTAAGATTAAATTCACTTACTACCATATCAATGAATTTAATTCTTTCGGATACGGTATTCATTTTCAGCTCAGCAATTCCATTCAGGTTTTCTTCAACCGTTAGATCTGAAAATATTGAAGCCTCCTGAGGTAAATAGCTTAAACCTACTCTAGAGCGAATGTGCATTGGTAAATTCGTTACTTCCTCTCCATTTATTATTACAGTACCTTGATCTGGAGTTAAAAGACCGGCTGAGACATAGAATGCAGTAGTTTTACCAGCACCGTTTGGGCCTAGCAACCCCACAATCTCTTTTTTGCCAATTGAGAAGGTAATATCTGCAAGAATATTTCTGCCAGCAATGCTTTTATGGATACCCTTAAGGGCTAGTGTTTGATCAATCATTTGGATCGATTTGATATGTAATTTGCTGCGCGTAAATTGAATTACTTTCTTCAAAAAGATTTGCATCTCCGAGCATTTCTAATGAGAGATTAGGAGAAATAATAAAGTGTTTGGCAGTCCCATTAATATTTCCATCTTCAGAGGTAATTGAGGCAGGAGATCCATCAACCATTAACTTATTATTTTTATAGCTCAGCAGCGCTTTATTACCAGTAATGGTGAAAATTCCAAAGCTGATAATTACATTTGTTTTAAGTAGCAACTCATTTTTTGCCTCGTCTAAGGTAATTTTGTCAGCCTGAATGTTTATATCACCATAGTTACCTATTTCATTAGAATAAGTATCAGCTGTAGCAAAAACTAATAACACACAACAAAAAAATTTTAGATTTCTATCCATTTGAATTTATATAATTCCAGACTCGAGTAACTGGTGCATGGTAATAACACCTCTAGCATTACCTGAATCATCGGTAACTACCAAGGTAAAAATTTTGTTTTTTTCCATAATCTCTGCTGCATCTATTGCCAAGTTATCATGAGCAATACATTTATAGCTTGCGGTCATCACACTGCCAATTAATGTATGTGCGAGGTCTTTCTCTTCATGCAGACATCTTCGCAAGTCACCATCTGTAAATATACCTGTGATTTTTTTTCCATTAGAGACCATAGTGATCCCAAGTTTTTTGTCTGTAATCTCAATCAAGGCGTCTTTTAAAGAAGCATCTTCTAAAACAACTGGAGCATTATTGTCCATAATGGCTATATCTTTAACTAAAGTAGTTAGCTTTTTTCCAAGCTGCCCAGCTGGATGCGATTTTGCAAAATCGTCCCTGGTAAAGCCTCTATGCTCCAGGAGAGATATGGCAAGAGCATCTCCAAAAACTAGTGCAAGAGTGGTGGTGGAGGTTGGAGCTAGATCTAGGGGGCATGCTTCTTCGCTTGCAGAAATTGTAATATTAATCTCTCCATTCTTTGCAATAGTAGAATCCCCATTATTGGTTAATGTGAAAATGTGACCTGCGCATCTCTTTAATGCAGGTAAGATTTCAATTATTTCCTTAGTTTCTCCGGAGTTAGACAGAATTAAAATCGCATCCTTTTTATCTATCATGCCAAGATCACCATGTGCCGCTTCTGTTGGGTGGATAAAAAAAGATGGTGTTCCGGTGCTTGAAAGGGTTGCAGAAATTTTTTGAGCAATATGACCAGATTTACCAATCCCCATGAGAATTAATTTCCCTTCAAGTATTAAAATATTTTCACAAAGCTCTATAAATTTTTCTGAAATCTGATCTTGCAAAGCAAGAATAGCATTACCTTCAATCTGTATAACCTTTTGCGCATTGTTAATAAAATCGTTCTCTTTCATGACTAATTTATAAGTTTGTTCTAATGTTATAATACCTGCATGAATATAACTATGAAATCTATTCTTGTTCTGGCAATGCTTTCTAATATTTCTTTAGCAGCAATGGCGCAGACTAATCCTAATAATTTTATAGATACTAGAGCCCAGGATATGGTCGAGGTCATAAGGAACAATCAAAGTTTATATGCCTCAGACCCTGAGAAATTTAAGGATAAGATCCATGCTATTTTTGAACCAATGGTTGATTTTAGAAGAGTGGGCGCCAGCGTAATGGGAAAGAAATTTTATTTAGCTGCAACAAAAGATCAACGCGCTAAATTTATTCTTGTGTTTAAAAAATCTTTACTAGATACCTATTCATCTACCTTAGCTCAATGGGGAGATCAGACTATTGAGACCATCTTTCCGGATCAGCTATCTTTTAGCAGGACTGAAGATGTTAAGCAAAATCTAGTAACTTCAAATAATATCTATCCAATAACGTATAAGGTTCGAGATGATGGCAAGGGTAATTGGCTTATAATTAACATTATTGTTAATGGTGTTAACCTTGGGCTCACCTTTAGAAATCAGTTTCAGGCCCTAGCCTCGGAACATAATGAAAATATTGATGAGATTATCAATAATTGGACTTCAGAAGCTAACTTTTAAAATTTCAGGCTTAATTTTTATGAATATTGCAGAATTTCTTCAAGCTAGATTTCCTGATGCTGAAATTTCAACTGATGGAGAGGACTGCTCCTCTAAATTGTTGATAGTTAGCTCGAGCTTTGAGGGGTTAACTACTTTGAATAGACATAGATTGGTCCTGAGTACCCTAAAAGATAAATTTAAGTCTGGTGAGGTGCATGCTTTAAGTCTAACCACCAAAACTCCTTTAGAGATCTCTTAATAGTGGAAAAACTAAAAATTGTTGGTGGAAATAGATTGTCTGGCTCAATCTTTTGTTCTGGAGCAAAGAATGCTGCTCTTCCGATGCTTGCTGCAACGATCTTATCTGATAAGCCTGTAACCTTTAAAAACCTTCCGTACCTTCAAGATATCACAACTATGTTTGAAATTTTGGGTTCTATGGGAGCTGATATCACGCTAAATGAAAATATGGATTTTAGAATCTCAACTGTTAATTTACATGACTTTGAAGCTCGATATGAGCTGGTAAAAACTATGCGGGCATCAATATTGGTTCTTGGTTCTCTGGTTGCTCGATATGGATTTGCAAGAATTGCATTGCCTGGTGGATGTGCCATAGGGACCAGACCAGTTGACTTCCATTTATCTGCATTGGAGCAACTCGGCGCGAGAATTGAACTTAAAAATGGATACATAGAAGCTAGTGCAAAAAAATTAATTGGTTGCGAAATAAACTTTCCAGGCATTTCAGTTACAGGAACTGAGAATATTATGATGGCGGCTGTTCTTGCAGAGGGTCAAACGATTCTTCGAAATGTTGCAAAGGAACCTGAGGTAGAGGATTTAGCTAATTTTTTAAATTCTATGGGGGCACAAATCTCAGGCGCAGGAACTGATGAAATTATTATTAATGGTGTTACGGATCTACATGAGTCTATTTTTACAATTCCAGCAGATAGAATTGAAGCTGGAACTTATCTTATTGCGGCTGCGGTGACATATGGCGATATCACAATTAAAAATATTAATGCTAGTCGCATGAATAATATCCTTGATAAGCTAAAAGTTAGTGGCGCAGATATTGAAATCAATGAAAATAGCGTTCGATTGTCTATGTCAAAGAGATTGATTAGCCCTGTTGACATTTCTACAGCTCCTTTTCCAGGGTTTCCTACAGACATGCAAGCTCAATTTACAGTATTAAATGCATTATCCAATGGCTCAGCCCTAGTTACGGAGAATGTATTTGAGAATAGGTTTATGCACGTTCAAGAATTGAATCGCATGGGCTGTGACATAACAGTTAAGGGGAGTAATGCATTTATTAAGGGAGTTTCTTCTTTGACCGGAGCGCCTGTAATGGCAACGGATCTTAGGGCATCAGCCAGTCTCATCCTTGCAGGTTTATGTGCTGAAGGGGAAACAATAGTTGATAGGATTTATCACATTGATCGGGGTTACGAAAGAATAGAAGAAAAGCTCTCATTTCTAGGTGCGAATATCACACGTCTTCCCTCCTAATTGCCTTGGGCTTTTGTGATCAACTCCTTTTTAATAATTTTATTATCATGAAGAATTTCAACTGTAATTTTGTCACCAGGAAAGGAATTTTTTAGAGCCTCAGTAAGATTTTCCCATGAAGCCACTTGGTTATTTATCGAGATAATAATTGATCCAAGCTGAATTTCACCATCCTCGTATAAAGGACCATATTTTTTGAATTCTAAGATTTCTAGGCCATAAATCAATTCATCATTTAGTATAAATCTCTTAAATTTTACCCGGAAATCGCCTATCCAAGATCTTTGAACTTTGCCATATTTGATAATCTCAGAAGCAACATCAATCATCTTATTTGAAGGAAGAGCAAAGCCAATTCCAGCATAAGATCCAGTTTTAGAAAATATTTTTGTATTCATTCCAATTAGGTTGCCCCTATGATTTAAAAGTGCCCCACCTGAATTTCCTGGATTAATAGCTGCATCAGTCTGGATTAGTTCTAGGTATGGATTTCCATAATCTCTTCCAGTTGCGCTGACTATTCCTCCAGTAAAGGTCTTTCCTAAACCAAAAGAATTTCCAATAGCAATAACGCTATCACCTATGCGCACTGTTTTACTATCCGCTAAATTTATTGGAGAAAGCTTTTCTTGATGTAAAATTTTAATTACGGCTAAATCAGACCTTTGATCAAAACCAATAACATTTGCTAATTTCATTTGACCATCATCTAGCTCAACATTAATTTTTTGTTGTCCTTCAGTAATATGCAGATTTGTAACAATATAACCGTCTTCTGAAATAATAATTCCAGAACCTACTACATTCTCATTACCTCTGGCTTGGAAAACTTTATTGGGAGATGAATTTGTTGCAACAATATTTACAACTGACAACGCAGCGTTACTTATGCCAGATGAATTAGAACTATTAGACATATCCACATAAAGATATGACAAAATAACCATCAGTATTAAAAAATTTATTCTTGAGAGTTTATTATTAAGAAATTTCATATACCTATTAAATCAATATTATGAAGGATATAAGAATTGTACTTGAGAATCTCGCATCTCAGGGGATTAAGCCTGATCAGTCGCAGCAATTATTTCTAGAAACCTTTTTAGAATTTGACTCTCAATATAAGCCTCCATCTCTATTTCGAAAAAATTCAAATTCCGGAAGTATTTACCTTTGGGGTCCAGTTGGCAGAGGTAAAACGTTACTTTTAAAAGCAATTGGTGATTGTTATTTTGAGGACTCAGGGACATTCCATTTTATTGAATTCATGCAATTAATTCATAGCCGATTATCGGACATTGGAGGGATCAAAGATCCTTTGCCACAAGTTGCTAAAGATCTTTCGACAAAATATAAAATGCTACTTATCGATGAATTTCAAATTGAAGATATATCTGATGCCATGATTGTTGGATTAGTTATAAAAGGCTTAATTAAAAATGGGGTTCGAGTAATGCTTTCTTCGAATGCTCCACCAGAAGATTTATACAAGGAGGGGTTACAAAGAAATAAATTTCTGCCGACAATTAAGCTTATCCAATCTCACTTTTCGATTTTTTATCTTAAGGGAGCTGAGGACTATCGACTGAGAGAAATTTCACTATTTAATTCTCCCAATAAAGATATTGAAGGGCTGCTTCACAGAACATTTGACGAGGAATGGTCTTTAAGTCATAGCTTTATTGTTAATAATAGAGAGTTTAGTTGCAAAGGACGCTCTAACAAATTTTTATGGCTTTCATTTAAAGATTTCTTTTCAAAACCTTGCAGCAGCAAAGATTTTATAGAAATTTCTAAAACCTATGAGTGGATTTTTCTTAGTGATTTCCATTATTGCAATGATGAGCATTTAGATGTGATGAGACGTTTTATTAGCTTTATTGATATTACTTATCAGGAACGGCAGAAGATGAAATTATTCTCCGAAGCTCTATTGCTTCAAAATTTATATGAAGGAACACAGCTAAAATTCCTATGGGAAAGATCTGCAAGTAGATTACATGAAATATCCAGTAAAAAATATCTTGAAGATTTAGAGAAAAAGTAAACTAAATGCATTAAAATATTGATTAAATTGCGCTTAAACATTAACATTCGCATCTAATTTTTCTTAAAACATATATAAAATGAAAACTCTTTCTCTTAG
>Ga0075445_10000722_pt1 | contig 17455 bp, 20 predicted proteins | sample CoawatmetaG02DNA_FD_72350 | JGI IMG/M metagenome (GOLD analysis project Ga0075445, IMG submission 72350) | Marine microbial communities from the West Antarctic Peninsula - Coastal water metaG029-DNA | ecosystem: Environmental > Aquatic > Marine > Coastal | place: Atlantic Ocean: West Antarctic...
TCTTTAGAAATCATTAAAGGTTCCGTGGTTGATTACCAAAAAGAAATGATTGGTGATTCTTTTGTGATAAAAAACCCACAAGCTGCATCTTCTTGTGGTTGTGGTCTTTCATTTTCTGTTTAAATGAAGATTGCATCTTGGAACGTTAATTCGGTAAGAGCAAGAATAGTAAATGTTCTAGATTATTTAAAAAAAGATAAACCAGATATATTATGTCTTCAGGAAATTAAAACTGAAAATATTAACTTTCCATCGGATGAATTTAAAAAAATAGGATACGAATCTTTTGTTTTTGGACAAAAAAGCTACAATGGTGTTGCATTTTTATCAAAAATAGAAATTAAAAATATTAATCTTAACTTTATTAGTGATGATTTAAAACAATCACGAATTATTTCTGGAGATATAAAGTTAAAAAAAAAAAAGATAAAACTTATTAATATTTATGTTCCAAATGGCAATCCAATTAATACGGAAAAATTTGAATACAAAAAAAAATGGTTAGGAAAGTTTTTAAAGTCTGTTAAAAATTCTCTCGCAGTTGAAAAAAATATAATTATTTCTGGAGACTTTAACATTATTCCAGATGAAATTGATGTCTATGATCATAATAGATATTTGAATGATGCTTTGTATAAAATTGAAATAAGAAAATACTTTAGAGAGTTAATAAATTTTGGTTTTAAAGATATATACAGACAGCTAAAGAAAAATAAACAAGAATATACTTTTTGGGACTATATGGCAGGATCTTGGGCTAAAAATTACGGGATGAGAATTGATCATTTCTTAGTATCAGATAATTTACTTGAAAACGTAAAGTCAATAAATATTAATCAGAAACCTAGAGGTAAAGAAAAACCATCAGACCATACACCGATTGAGCTAGAAATTATTTAACACGACCGTACATATCTTGATACCTCACAATATCTTTTTCTTTTAATATATATCCCAATTGTGCTTCAACTATTTTAATTGGTTTACTGTAAATGTTTTCAATTCTATGTATTGCACCTTTTGGAATAAAAACACTCTCATTAGCTTTTTTAAAAAAAATCTTCTTGCCAATTGTAATTTTTGGTTTACCGCTCATTACTGTCCAATGCTCAGCTCTATGGCGATGTTTCTGAAGACTTATAGAGGACTTCTTATACACAGTTAGTTCCTTTAATAAAAAATTTTCTCCTCTAAAAAAATTTTTATAATTACCCCAAGGTCGATAAAAAGTATTCTTGTTAATAAAAGTTTTAATAGACTTACTTTTTATGATCTTGAATATTTCTACCCAACTGCCAAGATCTGACCATTCTAAATTTAATTTTATGGCATTAACATTAGTAGCTTTTTCTAAAATTGCATAGTCAAATGATATTGCTTTTATTTTACTAAAATTTTTTTTATTTAAGTTAATTTTATTATTTTTAAATTTACTTTTTATAATGGATTTAAGACAATGATTAAATAATTTTTTTTGAATTTTTTTTGTATTATTAATAATTGAGTCTTTTCTAGCAAGAACAATTCCAGAATTCCAATAAGCTTTTTGATCAATAAGTTTTTTAGCTTTATTTTCATAAGGCTTTTCAATGAATCTGGTAACTTTGTTAATGTTTTTGTTAGTTTTCTTAGTTATTAAATATCCATAGTTTATATTGGGTGTTTTTGGTTTAATCCCAAATATAAAAATATTATTATTATTTAAGTTTGATAAATTTGATTTCAAAATTTGATTAAATTTATTTTTTTCTGGTAGATAGTGGTCGGAAGGAAAAAATACAACTGGTTGATTAATTTTTATTTCTTGAATCAGAGAAGAGCAGATAATAGCAGGTGCTGTATTTTTTTTAGCAGGTTCTAGTATTATTTTAAATTTTTTTATCTTCTTTTTTTTTAAAAATTTTCTAACTAATTTTTCATAAGATTTATTCGTACTGATAATAGGGCTATCAAAAATTGAATTTGAAATTCTATCTAATGTTTTTTCAAAGAGCGTCCATCCACCAAAATCTATAAATTGTTTTGAAGGACTTTTTTTAAAGTTTGGAAAAAGTCTTGTACCAGAGCCGCCACATAAAATTACTGGTTTTACTTTCATTTAAATGTCTGCATAACATTTGGTTTCGTTTTTACCGCCAGGATGAGTTGTAGCCCCTTTAAACGTAGGACCTACTGTCTGGGCGTATTTCCAAAGTGTTCCACTGCCAAAATTAATTTTTTTTGGTTTCCATTTTTTTTTTCTTGCTTTGAGCTCTTTCAATGAAAGTTTAACATTGATGCTGCCCTTGTTGGCGTCTATCTCAATTATATCACCGTTTTTCAGTAAGGCAATTGGCCCTCCTACATATGCTTCTGGGCCAACATGACCAATACAAAATCCTCTGGTTGCACCTGAAAACCTTCCATCTGTAATTAATGCAACAGTTTCACCTTTGCCTTGTCCGTATATAGCTGCTGTGGTTGAAAGCATTTCTCTCATACCTGGGCCACCCTTGGGGCCCTCGTAACGAATTACTATTACGTCACCATCTTTATAATTTTTTTTTTGAACAGCATTAAAAGCTTGTTCTTCTGTATCAAAGCATCTTGCTTTTCCTGTAAATTTTAAATTTTTTAAGCCTGCAACTTTCACTATGGCTCCTTCTGGGGCTAAATTACCTTTTAGTCCAACGACTCCTCCATTTGGAGAGAGAGGATTATTGTATCTTCTAATAACTTTTTGATTATCATTAAACTTAACTGACTTAAGATTTTCTTTCATAGATTTTCCAGTAACGGTCATGCAATTACCATGAATAAAACCACCTTCGTATAATGTTTTTAAAATAATAGGAACTCCACCTGCTTCAAACATATCTTTAGCAACAAATTTACCGCCAGGTTTTAAATCTGCAAGATAGGGAGTTTTTTTAAAAATTTTGGCTACATCCATAAGATCAAATTTAATACCGCACTCATTAGCAATTGCGGGAAGGTGTAGTGCAGCGTTTGTAGAGCCTCCCGTAGCTGCAACAATTACAGCTGCATTTTCTAATGATTTAATTGTCACAATATCTCTAGGCCTAATTTTTTTTTTTAGTAAATTCATTACAGCTTTTCCACTTAAATAAGAATATTTATCTCTTTCTAAATATGGCGCTGGTGTGCCAGACGAGTAAGGTAATGCAAGACCAATTGCTTCAGAAACACATGCCATGGTATTTGCCGTAAATTGACCTCCACAGGCTCCGGCGCTGGGACAGGCTACTAATTCTAATTCTGTAAGCTCTTTATCAGAAATTTTTCCTGCAGAATGTTGCCCAACTGCTTCAAAAACATCGACAACTGTTACGTCTTTTCCTTTATATCTACCTGGTAGAATTGAACCACCATAGATAAAAACACTCGGAACATTAAGACGACACATAGCCATCATTAAACCTGGTAAAGATTTATCACAACCAGCAACACCTACTAATGCATCATATGAGTGTCCTCTAACAGTTAATTCGGTAGAGTCTGCAATGACTTCTCTTGAAATCAAAGATGATTTCATTCCTTCGTGTCCCATTGCTATACCATCTGTAACAGTAATAGTGCAAAATTCTCTTGGAGTCCCGTCTGCTTCTGTAACACCTTTTTTAACTGACTGAGCTTGTCTCATCAATGTTGTATTGCAAGGAGCAGCCTCATTCCATGTTGATACGACACCAACAAATGGTTTTGAGACATCTTTTTGCGTTAACTTCATAGCATAATAAAATGATCTATGAGGTGCTCTATTAGCTCCTAAAGTAGTGTGCCTACTGGGTAGTTTTTTTTTATCAAATTTTGTCATTTAATTTATACTAGATACAATACTTTTTAATTTACTTTGTTCAATGATTAAATCTTTTAATAAAACTTTATCATTAGCTACAATATCTTTTGGTGCTTTTTTTACATAGTTTATGTTACTAAGTTTTTGTTTTAAAGAGATGATTTTTTTTTCAATTATATTTAAGTTAATTTCTAGTTTATTTTTTTGAGAATTAAGATCTATACTTGTTTTAAAATTAAGACCTATTTTTTCTTTTCGAATAATAATTTGAATAGTTGAGTTGTTTAGATTTGGTTTTGAAATTATATTTTTGACACGACCAACTTGTTTTATTATTTCAATATTGTTATTAATAAAATTTTTAATTATTTTACATTCCTTAAAAAAAACAATGTCACAGTATTCTTTTGGCGGAACATTAAGTTGAACTTTTGTAGACCTTATTGAAGTGATAATGTCAATTACACATTTAATTTCTTCTGAATTTATTCTGTATGATCTAATTAACTTTGAAACGGGCCAATTTGAATTAATAAGATTTGTTTTTTGTTCTCTGTTAAAATTATTTTCTTGCCAAACATGTTCAGTAAAAAAAGGCATAAACGGATGCAGAAGTTTAAGTATTTCAGAAAGCATGTATGATGAAAATTGCTTTGCCTCTTTTATAGAAGTTTTATTTTTAGAATAAAATATAGGTTTTAAAAATTCTATATACCAGTCACAATAAGAGTGCCAAACAAAATTATATAAAACCTTACTAGCTTCATCAAATCTAAACTCTTTAATATGATTGGTAATTAACTCATTTGTTTTACAAAATTCAGAATAAATCCATTGATTAATTTTAAGTTTTATTTTTTTAACGTTTAACTTTTTATTATATTTACAGTTATTTAGTTTTAAAAAATTATTTGCACTCCATATTTTTGTTAAAAAATTTCGATAACCTGTAACACGATCTTTAGATAACTTTACGTCACGGCCAGGCGAGGCCATTGAGATTAAGGTAAACCTTAAAGGATCAGCCCCATATTCATTGATTAATTCAAGCGGATCGATAACATTACCTTTTGATTTTGACATTTTTTGCCCTTTATCATCTCTAACAAGTGCATGTACATAGACTTTTTGAAAAGGTGTAGCTTTTAGAAAATGATTTCCCATCATTAACATTCTAGCAACCCAAAAAAAAATTATATCGAAGCCAGTTACTAGAACTGACGTAGGATAGAATTTTTTTAATATTTTGGTTTTTTCTGGCCAACCAAGAGTGGCGAAAGGCCAGAGCGCTGATGAAAACCAGGTATCTAAAACATCGGTCTCTTGTAAAAGTTTAAAAGTTTTGTTTTTGTAAAATTTTTTAGCTAATGATTCAGCTTTTATTGAATCTTCTGCTACAAATATTTTTCCATCATTACCATACCAAACTGGAATTCTATGTCCCCACCAAATCTGTCTTGAAATACACCATGGTTCAATATTTTCCATCCATTGATAATAGGTTTTAGTCCAATTTTCTGGAAAAAATGTTGTTTGTTTTTTTTTTACTGTTTGAATTGGTTTTTTGGATAATGATTTAGCATCTACAAACCACTGTTCAGTTAACAACGGTTCTATTATTGTATTTGATCTATCTCCATAGGGCACTTTATTTTTAATATTTTCAATTTTTTCTAGTAAATTTAAATTTTTAAGTTCATTAATAATTTTTTTTCTAGCTTCAAATCTGTCGAGTCCTATGTACGATTTAATTCCATTGGTGTTAATTTTTCCATCTTTCTCAAGAATATTAATAATTTGTAGTTTATTTCTTTTTCCAACTTCGTAGTCATTAAAATCATGTGCAGGGGTTATCTTGACTGCACCAGTTCCTTGTTGTGGATCAGCATAGTAGTCTTCAATTATTTTAATCTTTCTGTTAACAATGGGTATAATAACATCCATTCCAACAAGATCTTTAAACCTTAGATCTTTTGGGTTTACAGCTATAGCCGTATCTCCCATCATTGTTTCTGGTCTTGTTGTAGCAATGGTAATTTGTTTTTTTGAATCTGCTATGGGGTATTTGATATAATAAAGTTGTGACTGAACTTCATTCTGTATAACCTCTAAGTCAGAAATTGCAGTTTGTAATTTAGTATCCCAATTAACTAATTTTTTGTCTTTGTATATTAATTTTTGATTATAAAGTGCTACAAAAACTTTTGTTACAGCTTTAGACATCTGTTCGTCCATTGTGAATCTAGAGCGAGACCAATCACAAGAACATCCAAGTTTCTTCAATTGATCAAGAATTAACCCACCTGACCTATCCTTCCATTCCCATACTTTTTCAATAAACTTTTCTCTTCCAATATCATTTTTATTTATGTTTTCTCTTGCTAGACTTTTTTCAACAATTGCTTGAGTTGCTATTCCAGCATGATCAGTTCCTGGTTGCCACAAAGTTTGATGGCCATTCATTCGATAATATCTTATTAAGACATCTTGTAAGCTATTGTTAAGAGCATGTCCCATATGAAGTCTTCCAGTGATATTGGGTGGCGGAATAACTATTGAAAAAGTTTTTTTTGATTTTTTTAGATTAGGTTTAAATAAATTATTTTTTTCCCAAAATTCATATATTTTTTTTTCTTGGATTGAGTGATTATACTTTGTAAATTCCATATTAGTAATTATTTCATTCTATTAAAAATTTTATATCAAACGAAAACACTTCTGTGAACTACTCCTTTAGAACTTAGGGTAAATATTTTACTCATTTTTTTTTATTCAATTTAAAATCCTATCATGTATTCTTATTCTAACAAATTGAGCTTCGATTTGATCTTCGTAAGTTACCTCTACGTTGTCATCGGTATCAAAGGTTTTAAGAACTAAACGTACATACTTATCTATCTGATCTATTGAAGTGTTATGTCTGAAGTATCTTTGAAATGTTCTCATTTTTTAAAATGTATTTTTATTTATTTTTAAATAAAAATTTTGTCGAATAATAGACAATCATGAGTATAGTCGTGAGTACACCAACTAACAAGACCATCCCTACCATAATCAATAATATACCAGAAATCTTATAGGCAAATGATCCAAATAAATTAATCATTAAATTATTCACTGAAGTATAGGCTAATCCGGTTAAACCACTGTTAGTAGATAATATCATCTTTGATGGCTCTACGTTCCATATAGACAAACCTCCAGTAATAAAAAAGTAAATAAAATATAAGAAAAAAATACCACTTAATAAAATTAAGATTGTAATACATATTTTTTCAAACAAACTATTCTTCTTGGACGTAATTTTTTTGTTTTTAATAACTCTGTCAGTAATTCTTAAATAATTAAAAAAAGTAATTAAAACTAAAGAAATAATTAAAGAAAATTCATTACTTAAGGCAAAACTATCAAACACCGATGAAAGTATTAATCCTAAAAATGACACTGCAAAGAAAGATATCAAAAAACCTAATAAGGCATTAATGAAACATTTTTTAATAGAAATTTTTAATTTTTTAAGATTTAAAAAATCAAAAATTGATAAAATAAATAGACTTATTAATGATATAGTAACAGTACTATCCATTATTCCTATTATTGTTTATGGTTTTATGCATTTCGAACCTGAACGAATGCCATACTTTTCGACTTGCACAGAGCAAATCATAATTTGTTTTTTTTTTTTTAAAGTATAAACTTTAAATGCATCATCATCAAATTTTATTAAATCGTGTTTTACGATTGCATACCCATCTTCTAACAATTCATTCATTGAAATTTTTTCAGCATAAGCATTCCCACTGAATAACAAACCCAGAACTATGATCGCTAAAAGCTTTTTCATGCCCCCCGATCCTAACATAGATATTTAATATAGTAAAAAATTTATAAAATAATTTACTGCAAATAATAATGTTATGCTCATAGTTATAGCAAAAATAACATCGCTATTTATTGGAATTACTTTAATTATTTTTTCTTTACGGGTAAATTGTAAGTTTCTTACTTTCTTAAACACAAAATAACCTCGCACAAGAAAAACGATAAGTAAAATGTAAATTAAATTAGAAGAAAAATTACTAGATTTTAAAATTAAATTATAAAGTCCATGGAGACAGATAGGAAAAAATAAAGCTAAAAATAAAAAAAATTTTTTATTTTTATTTTGAAAAGTTGCTTCAATTAAAAAGAAACCCATAAACAATCCCGCTAAAGCATGCAAAGGAACAGCTGTGAAAGCTCTAATGAAAGCAACATTTTTAGCATAACTCAAACTTTCTTTTGCACCTGACATTACGTATTCCCAGTTTTCAACAACAGCAAAACCAATTGATGCTGCTATAGCATAAACAAGTGCATCCATTGGTTCGTTAAATTCAACTAAGTGAACACAATAATAAATAATGACTAAAAACTTTAATGTTTCTTCAATAAAAGCAGCTCTTATAAATGACATATAAAAGTGATTAGACTCAACACCAAAATTTAAAGTTTCTAGATAACCCTCAAAGAAAGGAATTAATAACATTACAGGAAAGCTTGTACCTGCGCCGAGTAAAAGAGTTATGAATACTAATCTTGGGGGTTCTGGAAAATAATCCTTTTTATAAACATAGAAGAGAATAATAACCGCAGGTAGGATGGCATATAAAGATAGAGTTATTGTACTTAGTTCTGATCCAAACAATTTTTTTAATCTTCTTTTTTTCTAATGCTGCGCCTAATAGATTTTGAACTTTTTTTAGATTTATTCTCATCGCCTCCACCAAATAATTTTCCAATAAAAACTAACGGCGCTAAAATAAGCCACCATAATTTTTTTACTAACAATAAAATCCCACCTACTGCCGCACCTCCTTTTAATGCCTTAACACCTAATGTTGTCGCAACTAATGCGCCAATTCCTGCCACAGCAATTTTATCTCCAGATTTATAATTACTGTAAGCAGAACCCTCGTCATAAGTCACATCTGAAGAAGCAGTTTTTGCAAACTTTGCATTTTTTTGAGTGTCTGATAAATCAGAAAAAACAAAAGTTTGTTCAACAAATCCTTTTCGACCGAGAATGATATTGATGGTTTCCATGCTGACAGAGTTATCATCCCAAATAACTTTATAAGAATAGTTTACAAGATTTTTTTCTTTATCTAAGTTTGGTTTGTAGATCCACTGTATTTCTTTAGCATAACTCAAACCATCACTTATTTTTTTATTAGAGTCTCTTAAACCTTGTATTAATTCTTCTGGATTAACATCCGACCAATCGTCTATTTTTATATAGCCGTCATTTGCAGGTTTTGGAATAATATAACCGTAACCATTTGCAAAAATTTTAATTACGGAATCACGGTTACTTTTACCAAATGTCCAATATTCATATTGTTCAATATCTTCGCCTAAAAGATAAGTTTCATTCTCATAAATTTTAATATTTACATTTGTGCCTGGAATTTTAATATTTAAATCTTTTTTTTCATCATTATACCATTTAAGAGTATTGATTTTTTGGTCCCACTCATCATTGTTAATAATTTTTTTCTTTTCAATTGCATAGATATTAGTGCTGAACATTAAGGTCAGAACTAAGATTGAAAGAGACTTTTTCATATCTATATAACTTAGCTAAATTACTATAAAAGAAAGAAAATATAATTTTATAGATTAAAATTTGTTGTATATTAAAGCTTAACAATAAACTAAGTTAAAATTATGAGTTCATTTGACGATAGAAAAAAAAGCTTTGAAAGTAAATTTGCTCACGACGAAGAAGCATTATTCAAAATTAACGCAAAAAGAAATAGACTTTTAGGTGAATGGGTTGCTGTTAAATTAAATAAAATTGACAAAGAAAAAGAAGACTGTATTTCAGGTGTAATAAAATCAGATATGCTCGAACCTGGTGATGAAGATGTTTTTAGAAAAGTTAAAGAAGATTTATCACAAGGTGGTTTTACAGATACAGATGAAGAAATAAGAAATAAAATGAGTGAACTTCTGGAAAAAGCAAAAGAAGCTGTTTCATAAAATTCATCTATTAATCAAAATTGAAATTATTATAAATCTCTATCTTTGACAATTTTGTCTGTTAAACTAATTGCCCATGTTGCTTCTGATACGCATGTTTGAAAAAATATTCCTTTAATTCTAACTTTTGTATAATGCGTTGAGCATTTAAATAAAACTTTAACAGGTTTGTAATTCGCTATCTGCTTAATGCTTGGATCGTTTACTCCGTGTGTGCTACCGCAGCCACAATCGAAACCTAAATTGCTATAACCAGATGTTTTTATAACACCTGGAGGCATTGGACTATCTTCCATCATAACTCCAGTTAGTTCATCTTCAGTTTTAATTACTTTCATTTTACTCCATTACTTTTTAAAATAATCTAAAAAATGGTCAATAGCCCCTGATATATTGGGGTAACTTTCAAAACCGTAGTTAGGTTCATTAACTAAAAATTTTGTACTACATAAATTCTCAATACCTTTTGAAAACATTTTTTTTAATTTTAATGTATTTAAAAAACCGCAATCTGGAGATAAAAATACTGCTTTAAACATTCCTCCGTCACTAATAAAATAATGCTTTTCAAAATTTAAAATATGTGAGTTACCACATCCACATTCAAAACTTTGGCCTTCAACGTCTCCTATTTGTGGAGGGCTACCTACTTCATGAAATGGAATGTATGATTTTATTTCGTCATTGAACTCTTTGATGCTCAAAATCTTCACACTCATATGTCAGCATAACACAAGATAAAAAAGACTCAATTTTTAAATAAATAATGATTATTGATTAAGTGATATTAAGGTTAGGTTTTTAAAAACTTACAGGATTTCTTACACCTAAAATATTTAATAATTTACCTAAAATTTTTAATTTTTTCATTTTATCTCCGCCAGTTTCTTTCCCTATTGCTTTAAGTTCATCAACTAATTTATTTTTTTCTGTTTTTAATAATTTAGAAGCTTCAGTGAATGATACGTCAATTTTCTTATCCAGCATATCTCTTGCACTTGACATCTTAAGTAATGAAATAGCTTTATCCGCTTTGGTGCCAAATCTACTTGCAAACTCATCCTGTTCAACTTTTGAAAATTTTTTATCACTTAAATAAATATCTAGAGATCCCCAAATTAAAGCTTTTTCGTATATATCTTTATTTGATGTTTCTAATTCATCACCTGTCACTTTTTTTATTTTTTTGTCTAGCTTTTCATCAACTTCTCTTAAGCTGTATGTGCCTTTGCTTTTCCTGTCAAAAAATTCATGATATTCTTTAGTCATTGAAAACCAAATAAGAGATTGCATTCGTATAAGAAAACTTGGGTGCGTGCTCCATAATTCTGAACTACTTTTACCTAAATCCTCAAGATCTCTTAATTGATCTAAATATGTTGATGGCTTAAAATTAAAATGTTTATCGCTCAATCCTGATGCAAGCTTAAAATTTGCTCTTAGAGAATCATCTAAACTAGCACACGCCAAAAATCCTATTCGGTCGGCACTAATTTCTGCGGCTCTACTTAAATTTAAAATATTTAATTTTAAATTTCTATCTTCAATATTGTTATGGTTTGGGTACAACGCATGTTGGTAAACGTAATGAGCTACTTCATGACCTATTACAAACTGCAGTTCTTCTAATGACAACAGTTCAATTAATCTTGATGTTAAAACAATATCAGGTCTTGAAGCAGAAGACATTAGACTGCAAGAAGCATTTGCTTGATTGTTATCAGCCGTTACAAAAAAATTAAAATTATTTTCAATTTTTATTCTTTCAAATACAATTTCGATTGCTTTACCAACTTTTGGTAGAATTTCCTTACTTACTCTTACAGAATTTGTTAGTAAATTTGATAAATGACTATTGTCTAGTTCAATTGAATTTTTTTTGAATTCTTTAAGATCAATTCCAAATTCAGATGGGTCATCTTTGTGGTACTTATACTTGTCAAGAAAATCCATCAGCAGTTATATTGCTTTCTTAGATTAGCAATAATTTTAACCATTTCTTTAGCTCTTTTTTTCTTCTTAGTATCTTTGTGGTTAGTTTGTCCGTTCCACTTTGTGTACTCCTTTCTTAAAACTTTACATTTTTCTGGGTCATCCATATCTTCTGTTATACCAAAACTTTCTTCTGATGGTTTTTCAGATAAGTCTATGTTGTCAACATTAGCAATTATTTTGTTTTTCATTTCCTTGAAGGTTGAAAGATTAATACCTGTAGTTTTTGCAATTTTGTTTATAAAAACATCTTCTTCATTGCTAAGTGTTCCGTCCGCACCAGATATATCTAAAAGCAATTGCATTGCTGTATATTTTTGAGACTTACTCGCAACATCATTAAATTCTTTTGTTAATTTTGATAGAGAAATTGTTTTTGCTTTGGCTGCAATAGCTGCACTCTTTAAAAAGCTCGAAAAATGTTTATTTCGTTCTTTAGCTTTATCGTCTTCTAATAATATTGTTATATTTTTTGCCCATGACTTTATTGTATTCAGTTCAGCCTGGTGTAAATTCCCGTCACTTGCGGCCATACACATTCCAAGTTTAATGGTTAAGTCTTCAACTTTATCTCTGTTAGTTAACTCGTCCATATAACCAGGTTCTTTAAAATTAAAATTCATAGTTTTTATACTGATATGGTGAATTTTACTCGTGTCATTAATTCCACCTGTGTCCGTTGTTGTATCAGCGTCACAAACACATAATAAAAATTTTAATTTTCTTTGCCCTTTGTGTGGTGGGATAATAAAATCTAATGGTACAGAAATAAATCTTGCCCAATCTGGAAAATAATGTGTTGGACTAGTGTCGCAGGATCTTTCTACGTTAAAAACTCTACTTCCAGTTTCTGCAAAGGCTTGGTTTGCGGAAACAATTGGTGCACCACCATCATTTTCATTTTCATTGTCTGTTATGTCTTGAAGAATTAATATTATTTTTGCTCGATCGTCAGTTGGATGACTTATCATTCCGATCATTTCAACATTGAAGCAATCTACCTTAATGCCAGTATCTTTTTGTGGTAAACCCTTTGTAACTTTTATAGCAAATTTGTTTCCACTTTCTGAATTATTAGAAAATTCCCCCTCTTCACTGCTAGAATTAAATACTCCTTTGATAGCAGCCCATATAACGGCTCCAATAATCCAAAATAAGACAATTTCCATAGTTTATTCTATATCGAAATCTAAGTTCTCTTTAAGCTCTTTAAAGTCTTTTGAGCCAACTGGTTTTAAGTTTATTTCATGCTTTTTTTTATTTTTCTTATCTAAAAAAATACAATGCATCTTTCCACTAGTGTCATATGAATAGGTAACCTCTATTGGGTCACCAGCTTTTGCATTTTTAGAAAGTTCAAGAGGTTCGTTGGATAACACATTTACAAATTCCACATCTTTTTCTTCTCCTTCACTTTGTGTCACTTGACAATCAATTACTTTCTGACCATCTGCCATGACGGTATAAGTTTTAGAAATTGAACAAGGAAGTTTTGTATCCCTTGGTATTACAATATCATTATATTGACCGCCCTTGTTTGTTTCTTGATCTATCGCTACAACAAAAGTTCCCATATAGAAATTACAAACATCAGTTAATTCGACATTTGAAATTGATTTTTTTTGTGCTGAATTAAGAGATCCTTTATTTTGAAGACCTGCATAGATTGCCGCTCCACAAGCAACAGCTTCGTCAACGTTAACTCCTTTAACGGGAGCTTTCTTCATTATTTTAGTAATAATTTCACTAACAATAGGCATTCTTGTGCTGCCGCCAACCAATAAAGTTTGAGAAATGTTGTTAGCTTTGCATTTTGCTCTATCTAAAGCTTCTTCAATTAACATTTTTATTTTTTCAATATATGTGTCAATTGAATCTTCGAATTCTTTTCTAGATACGTCTATCTTATGTGGCCCTTTAGGTCCCTCTATAACTTCGGTTGCTTTTTCTTTGTTAGATAAAATTTTCTTTATTCTTTCAGCTACAGTAAATAGTTTTTCGTCTTTTAGTGGATCGACTAAACCTTTACCTTTTGCTTTTTTATATTTTTTATCTAGAATATTGATAATTTCTTCATCAAAACGTCTGCCACCTAGATGCTTGTCTCCAACTGAAGTTATAACGTCAACTTTTTTTCCTTTAACGTTTGCTATGGTTATGTCAAAAGTGCCTCCACCCAAGTCAAATATAAGAACTCTACCATTGACTGATGACCCAGGTAAATTTGCATAATGAAGAACAGCTGCGGTAGGTTCGTTAATTAACTCAACATCTAATTTTGCTAATTTAGCAGCATCAATTGTTGCGTCTCTTGCAGCATCAGCAAACATTGCAGGAACTGTTACTACAGCTTTCTTAACCCCAGATGTATAATCTTTTAATTTAGATAATATTATTGAAGAAATTTGTGAGGGTACATAATTTTTACTATCTTTTTTGTTTTCTTTTTCAATCCAACCCCCTTCTTTTGACGACCAAACAACATTGTTTTCCATCTGGCTCTTAACTTCCATAATCGTATTTTTTTTATTAGTTACAGCTGCATCAACAGCCTTATCACCAACAATTGCTTTATCTCTACCGATGTAAACTGCAGACCTTGTTATTCTATTATTATTTTCTGGATCTGACAGTACTTCAGGGTTTCCTAAGTCATCTAGTTCAGCTATTGCTGAAAATGTAGTTCCTAAATCTATGCCTATAATTTTACTCATAAATATTTATAATATTCTATCTATTTTCTTTTTTAATCACATCGTTATTATATTCAAATACTTTCACTAATGCTTTTTTAATGTAATGAATGTCGTTGCTTTTTAGGGTTAATTTAAAACCACTAGCAACTACTGAGTGTATTAAATTATTTTTACTTTTATCATCAGTTGAGGCTGTATTTATATCTACTTCACATCCATGGTGATCGAGACTTTGAATATTTAAATCCGGTGTAAATGTTTCTATACCAGAGTTATTTAATACAATTAACAATTTGTCTTTTGTGCTTTGAAAATATGATTTAGCAATTTCATCACTTTTATCAATTTTATTTTCAGCACTCTCTATAAATACAATAGTTTCGATAATTCCATCTAAAAGAGCTTTGTTTCTAGAGTACTCATAGCCCTTCTTGTATTCCTTAAGCTCATCATTTTTTTCTCTTGCTACTTTTTCGAAAGGAGCAATTTTTTCATCAACATCTGTGATAATTTTTTTGGCACTATTGTGTTCGTTTAATAGAAAGCTTTTTAATTCTTGGTTGTGTTTATCAATATGGCTGATAAAATTATCTATTCTTTCTTTGGTTTCTTTTGGAAACTCAATCACATTTATATTATTTTTATCAGTGCTTTTTATTTTAAGATAAAGTTTTACAAACAATATAATTACTAAAATTAAAGTAATTAATAATAACCCGATAATTGTGTATTCAGTTAAAGTCAGGTAACCTTTCTTTTTATTATGAGAAAAATTAAACCATATTTTAGTTGTATGTGTCTATGTTTCTTTTTGTTGATTCTACACACTTTTGAAGCTCGAGCAGTTCCGATTGGTGGGATTACAAAAATTTTAAAAGGACTTGGGAAAGGATCAAAATTAGTAAAACCAGGGACTAAATTAACAACACCTAGTCTGGGTGATGATTTTTTAAAAAAAATTAATAAATCAGATACTTCTTCTGATTTAAATTCTAATATTCTATTAAATAAAAACTCAAGTCATGATGATATTCTTAATGCTCATGGAATAAGAAGGTTAAATAAAATTGCTGACGGTAAAGATGTTGCTGGAGTTACAAGTGAAACCCTGCTTGATGACTCCAGCAACGATGGTTTAATTAATACATTTCGAGTTATGTGGTGGACGGGAAGAGCTTTTAGAGCTTCTAATATATTTAATGAGCCTCAACTAGATGAAAGACTTATTATTGAATGTCCTACAGATAATGATATTTTTACTTTTACAGCCCTACTGTCAAATAAAAGTGGCTCAAAGGAAAAAAAGAAAAATTGGTTCTTATTAAGCAATCATTTTCCAAATGCAAAAATAAGGAACGATGGTTCAATTTCAATAAAACCAAGTACATATTATCAACCTTCAATGCCTAAACAGGAGTTGTTTGTTTTGGCAGATAACGATGATTATATAATATTTTCAAATGAAATATTGGAAGGAAAAAAATATCCAACTAAATACTTTGTAATTTCATCAAATGCGAAATTTATATATGCTTTAAATGTATACGGTACTGAGAGTCCAGAATATATAAAAGACACCGCAAAAATAAAATTAGAAGAAAGTAACTTTAGTTGTCTAAGAAAAAATATTTAAAAGTATTAGTTAAGAAGAAAGTTTATTAGCTATATTAATAATTAGTTTTTATTTTTGACGCAATATAATCCATTGTGGCTAGCAAGAGACCGGATGCTATAAAAACTAAATGAATGATGACTTGCCATTTTAAATCTCTATCTGAATGTGCTGCTAAATCCATGAATGCTTCTAATAAATTAATGCCTGATATAGCAACAATAGATGCAATTAACTTTAACTTTAGTCCACTAAAATCAACTTTACCCATCCATGCAGGTTTGTCTTCGCTGTCTCTTGCTGCCCCAATCTTAGAAACAAAATTTTCGTAGCCTGCGAATAAAATCATTAAAACTAAATTTCCTATTAGGGCCATGTCGATCATATGAAGCACAAATAACAATAGGCTTTTGAAATCCATCGAAACAAATAATGGAATATTGTGAATGAATTCCTGAAGTACTTTAAGCATAATTATAGCTAAAGAAAAAGACAGCACAACATACACTGGTGCCATAAACCATCTACTTGCAAACATTGAAATTTCTAAATTTTCCTCAACCCTAGATATGAATCCGTTTTTTTTAGTCATAATTAATATTCTATTATTGATAACTTTAAATTATAAAACGTTATAAATAAACGTTTATTTTAGGTTTTATTTAAAGTGTTTACTGATAGGTGTAAAATATAAAAAAACTAATATCGCTGCATTGGCACTCCATGAAAGTCCTTCGAGTACATAAGCAACAGGATCAACTGCTGAAGGCCCAAAAAACATACTTAAAATTAAATTTGAAATAAATAAAAATAAAAATATTTTTTTTCCTACTTCTTTAAAACTATATAAAAAATACAAATTTACAATATAAACTAGCACCCAAATTAAACTAATAATTAACAAAAAATCTGATGAAGCAAACATTCTTTCGTTAAATATAATTACTTCTTCTGACTCAAAAAACACTAAAACAGCAGTTAAAATTAAAACTCCAAAATTTAAAAGAATAAGCTTTTTAAATACATTTTTTATATTCATTCAAAAATAATATTTTATTTTTTATCAAATTACTAACCCTGAAATAGAGATAAGTCTTTATTCTAGGTTTATCTATTAGTCTGTCATCTAGTGAAAGTTCCTGTACCACTCCTGTACCACCGAGGCTGTTTTTTACACTCATTACCATCATTGATAAAATAATTCCTGATGGTATAAAGTCCAGTAGTTACCTAAGTCTTGACCTAGGTAGACCTAGTTGGCCACGTGGCGGAATGGTTACGCAGAGGATTGCAAATCCTTCCATCCCAGTTCGATTCTGGGCGTGGCCTCCA
>Ga0075445_10000729_pt1 | contig 17368 bp, 13 predicted proteins | sample CoawatmetaG02DNA_FD_72350 | JGI IMG/M metagenome (GOLD analysis project Ga0075445, IMG submission 72350) | Marine microbial communities from the West Antarctic Peninsula - Coastal water metaG029-DNA | ecosystem: Environmental > Aquatic > Marine > Coastal | place: Atlantic Ocean: West Antarctic...
TAAATTTTGCCGAGGAATTCTTATGACTGGTTTAACATAAGGGGTCTGAGTTCACGAGAGTTAGTTGCGGTGCAGTTTGCAAAAGCTATGGGAGCGGAGCCACAGAAATAGTTATTTAAAAGATATGCTAGGATAAGCGCTTATGAGATATTTCCTACTGCTGCCCCTTATTTTAGCTACATTGCATTTATATGCTAGTCAAAATATAGGTATAAATGGGAAAAAATTGACGCCCGACACAAGCAAAGAAAGCTATTCTTTTTTTATTTCTGGGCATATTTACGGACAAAAAAATGGATCAAGCTATCCCTCTTCAACGCTATTAGCAGCTCTTCCTTTTCTAAAAAAATCCCCTGCTTCATTTATGGTGTTATCTGGCGACCTGTTTGAAAACTTCAATGATATTGACATACATAATTTACAAAAAAGCTTTTTAAGTCAAGTTCCCTTTCCTGTATTTAATGCGCCTGGAAACCATGACTTTGGGATGCACGATAATATTAACCTAAAGCTTGCCAAGAAAAAATACAAACAACATTTTGGACCTGTATACTCCTCTTTTATTTTTTCCAATGATCTCTTCCTAATTTTAGATTCAGAGTCTGACAATGGTGCCATAAAAGGAAAACAACTGGCTTATGCATTAAAAGCCTTAGATCATGCTATTGAAAAGGAGAAAGTAAATAACATTTTCATATTTTTTCACAGACTGCTCTTCGAAAATAATAATTCTGATTTTTCTGACTCCACTCTTAGCACTACGATCTCAAATGGGGGTCCCAACTCTGCTGATGATAGCTTTACACAGTTCATTATTTCTAAACTGAAAAAACAGCACCAAATACAAAGCTACTTAATCGCAGGAAATATTGGATATGCAACAACTCTTTTTTATGAAAAACATGGAAACATTACTTATATTGCAAGTGGTTTAGGAGATTCCAGTAAAGATCTTCTACTCAAAGTGAACGTTCCAGCCAATAAACAAGCAAATTTTGAACTTATCCCCATGGCAATGTCTCAGACAAACCCATTAGAGCTTGCAGACTATAACAGAGCTCAACTAAACGACTACGCTACATCTAAAAGATCAGGTTTTAAACAGTTTCTCTTTAAACTACCATTTATAAAATTTGTAATCTCCTTGCCGCCAAAACAATTTTTTTACCTAGGAATGCTCACAAGTGGACTGCTATTTTTTCTTATTTTTCTTATTTTTCTTATTACAAAACGTACCTCACAATATAATAAATCTAAAGAGTTTTCTAAAACCTTATAGAAATAGAATGTTAATGTAATGATTTGCCTCTAAAAAAAGATATGAAAAATCTTAAAGTTAAATAAATATACTGAATGCGTAAAGATACCTAAAGCAATGGCCCAGTATTTTTTAAAGACATCTCTATGCAAAAGGAGCAATAGACTTGATAACATTATCTCAGGAAGACGATATAATCCTTAGATGTAGAATGGCTGCAGATAAAAACTTTGTATTAAGCAATGGCATATCAGACTATGAATATATTTATAACAATTTATTAGAATAATTTACATGAAAAAGAATTTAGATAAATCTACAGTTGATAGTTTTGGTGATGAGTGGGGAAGATTTGATCAATCAGGATTGAAGCCTGATGAGGCTCAAAAAATATTTGATCAGTACTTTTCAATATTCCCATGGGATTCTATTAATCCGGATGCAATAGGTTTTGATTTGGGTTGCGGCTCAGGTAGATGGGCAAAAATTATGGCTAAACGAGTAGGGCATCTTCATTGCATAGATCCATCTGATGCTATTGAAATAGCAAAACAATCCCTTGCCAGTTTTTCAAATACCTCATTCCACAAAGACTCAGTGGACGATTGCTCTCTTCCAAAAAATAGTCAGGACTTTGGTTATTCACTGGGAGTTCTGCATCATGTTCCAGATACAGCGGCAGCAATCAAAGAATGTGCAGCAATGCTTAAACCAGGAGCTCCTTTTCTCATGTACCTTTACTATGCCTTAGAAAATAAATCTTTTTTTTATAAATTTCTTTGGCGATGTTCAGATTTCTTTAGAAAAATTATCTGCAGATTGCCTTCAGGACCCAAGCATTTAGTTACTGATTTTTTAGCTATAGTTATTTATTTTCCATTAGCAAAGATCTCATTAGTCTTGGAAGGACTTGGGTTAAACGTTTCAAGTATCCCCTTAAGCTTTTACCGAAACTGTTCTTTTTACACTATGCGCACCGATTCACGTGATCGTTTTGGTACCCCGTTGGAGCAGAGATTTACCAAGTCAGAAATTAATACCTTGATGATTGATGCTGGTTTTGAGAATATTGTTTTCAATCATTCTGAGCCCAGATGGTGTGTCGTCGGAACAAAATATTGATCCCTTGCATATTACTTCAAATATAAAATGAAATATATTTTAATTGGATTTTTCTTAAGATTTCTAGTTGCCATATGGAATGGTTTTTTTGGGCCAAGCATAGGTGCTGAGGGAGACGCTCTGACTTTTCATTTAATTGGAGTGGAATTTTCACAGCTTGGGCTCTTTGATGCCAAATACAACATTGGTTGGATGTACTCAAAATTTTTAGGATTAATTTATTCTTTAACATTAGATTCGATTTTTATTGGAAGTTTTTTATCATGCTTAGCATGGCTTGGATCTGCTATTGCTTTAAATAAGAGCATTCAGTTACTTGGAATTCAAAAAAAATATCGTGATCGAGCATTATTGTTGTATGCGATCATTCCATCATCAATTCTCTTTACTAGCGTTACCCTCCGCGAAGTCTATCAATTATTATTTGTTAATTTATTGATTTACGCATCTTTAATGATCCTTATCAAGCAGAATAAAAAGTTCTGGGTATTGTTACTTATCTCTACTTTTGGTATGGGTTTATTGCATTTTGGATTGGTATTATATGGAATCTTGGGAGCTATACTTACTTTTTATTTTACCTCGATCAAAGGAGGCAAAGTCCTATCGATTGAGCTCATCATTTTTTATTTACCACTTTTGGCCCTAGTAAGTTACGGAGGGACGACTTTATTTCTTGAAATTGTTCCCTTTGATTTTTCTGATGGCCTTGCGTCGGCGGTTCAATTATATCAAGCTGGTCATAATGAAGCTCGAGCCCAGTACAGCTTTCAACCTGAACTTAACGGATTGTTTGATTTATTTCTTTTTTTACCAATCAGCTTGGGCCAATACTTTTTAGAGCCTATGCCATGGAAAATTGCTACTCCTCTAGATTTAGCATTATTTATTGAAAATATGTTTAGGGTTACTTTTATTTATTTTGCTATTAATAATATTTTTAAAGTTAAGGCAGCATTTAAAACTCCATTAATATTTCTTATTCTAATGTTTTTTGCTTTAGAAAGCCTATGGGCTCTTGGGACAGTTAATTGGGGTTCTGCTGTCCGGCATCACATTCCAAGCATGGGGATTCTATTAATTACAGCGATATGTTTTTTAGACAAAGGGACGCATGCGTTCTCGTCTCTTAGCCCACACAAAATAACAAAAATGTAATGTGTGGATTTACCGGATATCTATCAAGCAATTCCATAGATAAATTGTCTAACAATGAATCTATTATTCATGAGATGACTAGATCATTGATTCACAGAGGTCCTGATAGCGAAGGTTTCTGGAAGGATAGCTCTGAAGGAATCTCAATGGGTTTCAGGAGGCTGGCAATATTAGATACCTCATCAAATGGAAATCAACCGATGATTTCTAACAATGGCCAATTCGTAATAGTTTTTAATGGCGAGATTTATAATCATCTTATTCTAAGACAAGAAATAGAGCGCACTAAAAAAAATCATCAATGGTCCAGTGGCTCGGATACGGAAACTATATTATGCGGATTTGAGCTTTGGGGTATTCATAAAACTATTCAAAAGTGTACAGGCATGTTTGGATTTGCAGTTTGGTGCAACAAAAAAAAAGAACTAGTACTTGGAAGAGATCGGCTTGGTGAAAAGCCAGTCTATTATGGGTGGCAAGGAGAATCACATGATCGAGTATTTTTATTTGGATCTGAATTAAAAGCTTTTCATAAACATCCAATTTTTCAAAAAGAAATTGATAGAGATTCCATCAGTTCGTTTCTTAGATATAGCTATGTACCAGCCCCTAACTCTATATATAAAAGCATTTTTAAACTTCTTCCAGGGCATCTGTTGAAAGTATCAATAAGTCACCAAAAGCCTGTGATTACAGAATATTGGTCAGCCACTGAAATTGCTCAACAGAATCATAAATTATCCTTTTCAAGCGATAGCAAGGCCATAGATTCACTTGAAGGCGTTCTCCGGTCCTCTGTAAAACAGCAAATGATTGCAGATGTCCCAATTGGTGCATTTTTATCAGGTGGAATTGATTCTTCTGTCACAACAGCATTGATGCAGGAGCAGTCCATGGAAAAGATCAAGACTTTCACTATAGGATTCAATCAACAAGGATTTAATGAAGCCGAGCATGCTAAAGCAGTAGCCAATCATCTAAATACGGATCACGCAGAGCTTTATATTGACTCGCAAGATTTACTTAATGTTATTCCAAAACTCTCAGAGCTCTATGATGAGCCATTTGGAGATTCCTCACAGATTCCTACTTACTTAATTTCTCAATTTGCTAAACAAACTGTTACCGTAGCTTTGTCTGGCGACGGAGGAGACGAATTATTTTGCGGTTATAACCGTTATAAAATTTCAGATAAATACTGGAAAAAGTTAAAGACTATTCCGCTTTTTTTAAGAAGAATTATAGCCAGTAGCATATCTAAGCTTCCCCCGCAGCAAATTGATAAAATGTATTCATTAGTTACTCGCAATGCGCAGTATGCAAATTTTAGCGATAAGGTGCTCAAGGGCAGTAATGTTATTGCTAGCAAAGATATTGCAGATCTTTATATTGGGCTAATCTCTACCTGCAAGGATCCAAACTCTTTTGTCATTGACGGAATTGAATCAAATAATTTTTTGCATTCAAAGTTAAACATGCTGAAAAATTTTGATGATCTATCATTGATGATGTTAATGGATTTATTAACTTATTTACCTGATGATATTTTAACTAAAGTTGATCGTGCTGCCATGGGAGTTTCGTTGGAAACAAGAGTTCCAATGTTGGATCATCAAATAGTTGAATTTGCTATGCAGTTACCACAAGAATATAAGTTAAGAGAGAATCAAACTAAATGGATTTTAAGAGAAGTGCTCTATAGAAATGTACCACAGGAATTAATTGACAGACCGAAAGCTGGGTTTGCAATACCCATAGGGTTGTGGCTTAGAACAAGTTTAAAAGATTGGGCAGAGGACTTGTTGAGTGAATCTTCTATTCATGACCAAGGTTTTTTTAATGCAGCTAAAATTAGAGAGCGTTGGCTGCAACATTTATCTGGCACTCATAATTGGGAGCACTTTTTATGGAATATCCTCATGTTTCAAAGCTGGCATAAACATTTTCATGAGCAAAGTTAAAATACTCTTTCTTGTGAATGTAGATTGGTTTTTTATATCCCATCGTTTACCTATTGCAGTTGCAGCCGCCAAAAAGGGCTTCGAGGTTCATGTGGCCACATCAGTCACTGATAAGGCAGCTCTTATCAAGAACGCTGGCTTCATATTACATAATATTCCAATATCTAGAGGTGCCATTGGACCAGTGACTACTTTTAAAACATTCCTAGCAATAATGAAAATTTTTTATAAGGTGAAGCCTAACATTGCTCACTTAGTAACTATTAAGCCAATTCTGCTCGGTGGTATTGCCGCCAGAATTACAAATATTCCTGGAGTAATTGCTGCAATATCAGGCTTAGGCTATATTTTTATTGATCAAGGTTTTATTGCCTCAATTAGACGTTTTTTTATCAAAGCACTCTATAAAACTTCTTTAGGTCATAAAAATTTAAAAATTATTTGTCAAAATTTAAATGACTTAGATGAAATTCAACAAGCTACAAAGCGATCTAATGATTCTTTTTCTATAATTGGTGGTTCGGGCGTAGCATTGAATCAATTTACCCATGTCCCTGATCGTAATAAGATTCCAAAAATAATAATGGCTTCAAGACTATTAAAAGATAAGGGAGTTATAGAGTTTGCTGAAGCTGCTGAAATTTTAAAAGAAAAAAATATACAAGCCGAGTTTATTTTGGTTGGTGATCCTGATCCAGATAATCCTTCGAGTATACATAGTTCTCAACTTGAAGAGTGGGAGCAGAAAGGTATTTTAGAGTGCTGGGGATACATAGATAATATGCAGGACGTTCTGTCTCAGGCCTCCATTGTAGTTTTACCATCTTATAGAGAAGGATTTCCAAAAGTTTTAATGGAAGCTGCGGCCTGTGGAAGAGCTGTAATTACTACTGACGTAGCTGGTTGCAGAGATGCAATATACAATGGAGTTACTGGGCTCTTAGTTCCTGCTAAAGATGCTAATTCATTAGCAGATGCTATTTTGGACCTTATAGCTAGTCCAGAAAAATTGAAACAAATGGGATTAGAGGGAAGAAAAATGGCAGAAGAAAGATTTGATGAGAGTATTGTCATAGAGAAGCATCTAGCTCTCTATGATCTAATACTTGCTAATGCAAAATAATTGACAGGTATTTTATATAATGAAGTATTTAATTACAGGTGGGGCTGGATTTATTGGCAGCGCACTGATCAGACATCTCATTTCTTCCACCAATAATGTAGTCCTGAACATTGATTGCCTGACATATGCAGGCAACTTAGATTCACTTGAATCAATAAAAGATTCGCCTCAATACTTTTTTAAAAATATTGATATACGCAATGTTACCAACCTTATAAGTGAAATTCAGAGCTTTAAGCCCGATATTGTTATGCATCTTGCAGCTGAGAGCCACGTTGATCGCTCTATTGAAAATCCTAGTACATTTATCCAGACAAATATTATAGGAACTTATAATTTACTAGAAGCTGTAAGAATATATCTCGACTCTGCTCCCAAGGATATTCTAGAAAATTTTCGTTTTCATCATATTTCTACAGATGAGGTATACGGAGATTTAGCAACGCTTGAAGACTTTTTTACTGAAGAGACCCCCTATGCTCCAAGTTCGCCTTATTCAGCCTCCAAAGCAAGCTCAGATCACTTAGTAAGAGCTTGGGGTAGAACATTTAATATACCTTTTGTGATTACAAACTGCTCCAATAATTATGGGCCTTTTCATTTTCCTGAGAAGCTAATTCCTCATACTATTTTGAATGCATTACATGGAAAGCCTATCCCTGTATATGGAAAAGGAGATCAAATTAGAGACTGGCTATATGTAGAGGATCACGCAATTGCTTTGAACCTTGTTGCAACTAAAGGATGCCTAGGAGAAACTTATAACATTGGTGGATATAATGAGAAAAAAAATATTGAGGTTGTGGAATCAATCTGTAATATCTTAGAAGAATTGGCACCCAAAAAGCCAAAAGATATTAAATACTATAAAGATTTGATATCTTTTGTTTCTGATAGGCCTGGTCATGACCTAAGATACGCAATTGATGCCTCCAAAATAACAAATGATTTGGACTGGCGTCCGCATGAAACATTTGATACTGGGTTACGCAAAACTGTTTTATGGTATTTGGAGAATACTGAATGGTGGGAAAGGGTTCTGAATGGAGCATATAAGCTTGATAGGATTGGAGAGAAAACTTAGACAATAATATGAGTACAAAAAACTATAAAGGGATTATCTTGGCAGGCGGAACAGGCTCTAGGCTTCATCCTATAACCAAAGGTATTTCCAAGCAGCTTTTGCCAATTTACGACAAACCTATGATTTATTATCCACTTTCTGTGCACATGCTTGCAGGAATAAGAGATATCTTAATAATTTCTACTCCTGTTGACCTTCCGTTTTATCAACAATTACTTGGAGATGGCTCTCAGTTTGGGATAACTCTTAGCTACGCCGAACAGCCGTCTCCCGATGGTTTAGCGCAAGCTTTTATAATAGGAAAAGATTTTATTGGTAACGATAATGTCTCATTGCTTTTGGGAGATAATATTTTCTTTGGACCAAACTTTTCTGATGCACTAACAAAAGCTTCCAGTCGAGATTCGGGGGCAACAATTTTTGGTTATTATGTGCAGGATCCAGAAAGATTTGGTGTTATGGAGTTGGATGATCAAGATAAGGTAATAAGCTTAGAGGAGAAGCCTCTTCAACCAAAGTCTAATTATGCAATTACGGGGCTTTATTTTTATGATAACGACGTAATTAATATAGCTTCTGAGTTAAAACCGTCTCAACGTGGCGAGTTAGAAATCACAGATATAAATTCTATATATTTAAATCAAGGTAGTCTTGAATCTACTATTCTAGGTCGAGGCTTTGCATGGCTTGATACAGGAACTCCAGATTCATTGCTTGAGGCAGGTACATTTGTTCAGATGGTTGAAAAAAGACAGGGATTGAAGATTGCATGCCTTGAGGAGATAGCTTTCTTGCAAGAGTGGATTTCAGAGGATCAATTAATACAAGAAACTAGCAGATACGGTAATTCTCAATATGGCAAGTACCTTAAAAATATACTGAAGCAATCTTAATGAAAGTTTTTAAAACAAGTTTATTAGATTGTCTTATTATTCAGCCTGATATTTTTCGAGATTCTAGAGGATATTTTCTTGAAACTTTTCGTGCCAATCAATTTACTCAAGATCTGGGCATTAAAGATGCCTTTGTTCAAGATAATCATTCTCACTCTTCTAAAGGTGTATTCAGGGGGCTGCATTTTCAATTAAATAATCCCCAGGGAAAACTAGTTAGAGCATCAAGAGGCACCGTGCTTGATGTTGCTGTGGATCTCAGGGTGAGCTCAAAAACTTTTGGTAAATCAGAAGTTTTTGAAATCTCGGATCAAAATTTTCATCAGATATGGGTTCCTCCTGGTTTTGGCCATGGTTTTTTGGTGCTATCAGAGTTTGCAGATTTTCAGTATAAGTGCACTCAGTATTATGATCCGAGTGATGAGCAAGCAATTCATTGGAAGGATCCAGATCTTAATATCTCTTGGCCTGCAGGGGTAGAGATGATAGTCTCGGAAAAAGATTCAAATGCCCAATCTTTTCAAGATTACTGCAATCAAGTATCCTCAAAAATTAAAATAAATTGACAAAAATAGCAGTTATTGGTGCTGGATATGTAGGAATGTCCCTAGCAGTTCTACTTTCAGAAAAAAATCATGTAGATGTTCTGGATACAGATTCAGAAAAAGTAAAAAAAATAAATCAAAGAAAATCAATTATTAAGGATGATGATATTGAACTTCTTTTAAAAAATAAAAAACTTAGACTGTCTGCAAGTGATTCTCCAGCCAAGGCTTATAAAAACAAAGAGTTCTTTATTATTGCAACGCCCACTGATTATGATGAGAATACAAATCAGTTTGATACATCCTCTGTGGAGTTCGTGATTACGAGCATTCTTCATTTTACCAACTCAGGCATGATTGTAATTAAATCTACAGTCCCGATTGGATTTACACAATCAATGAATAAGAAATTTAATACAACTAGAATAGTATTTTCGCCTGAATTTTTACGAGAAGGCAGCGCTATTCATGACAATTTAAACCCCTCTAGAATAATACTAGGCGGTGATCATCCCGGTATTCTCCCATTTTCTAAAGTGCTTCAGGAAATTTGTATTAAGCAAGATTTAAAAACATTACTTATGAGTTCCTCAGAAGCTGAGGCAGTGAAACTATTTTCAAATACTTTCTTAGCGATGAGAGTTGCATTTTTTAATGAGCTTGATAGTTTTTCGATGGACAAAAATCTGCATTCTCAAAAAATTATAGAAGGAGTTTCTTTGGATCCTAGAATTGGATCTTTTTATAATAATCCATCTTTTGGTTATGGTGGTTACTGTCTTCCAAAAGATACTAAGCAATTACTTTCAAATTACGGTAATACCCCTCAAGAATTAATCAAAGCTATTATTTCATCCAATGAAACAAGAAAAGATTTTTTAATCAATGCCATTCTTAGCTCTGGTGCAAAAGTAGTTGGAATTTATCGCTTGATAATGAAATCTGATTCAGATAATTTTCGAGAATCTGCAATTATTGATCTTATTAATAAATTGAATGCTTATGATATTAAAATCTTGATTTACGAGCCGCTAATACATGAATCTAAATTCAAGGGATGGGAGGTTTGCAAAGAAATAGAAATCCTTAAATCTTCTTCAGATCTCATCCTGTCTAATAGGGTTGATGCAGAGTTAGGAGATGTAGAGGAAAAGGTGTTTACTAGGGACATATTTGGAAGAAATTAGATGTTAGGAGATCTCCCTGAGCCTTATTTAATTACCTTAAAATAGTAAATTTTTGCAATTATTACTGGCAACTTAAGCTCTCAACTATTCGCATTAAGATGATATAATTTCTACAAAAATTAAACGGATCTCTTATGAACAAACATAATAATTTTCACTCTTTTCCCTTGTTATTGTCATTGGCATTCTTCTCTGTCAATTTATTTTCTCAGGCGTCAAATCCATTATCTGCTGAGTTTTTAGCTGGTCTGCCGCCAGAAGTGGCAGATGAATTATTGCTCAACAATGCAGTAAAAAAAGAGGAGGACTTGGAGAAATTATTTCGCGCAGATACTAAGTTTATTAAAAGTAAGGATATTTTAGAGAAAATTAGATATGAACTGAAATCTATAGAGAAAAGAATAGATGTTGCGGAAGGTCGTTCTTCTAACTCTCTTGAGAGGTTTGGAGAAGATTTCTTTAGCACTATTCAGTCTTCATTTATGCCGGTTAATGTTCCCAGTTCATCGGGTAGTTATGTAGTTGATGTTGGTGATGAATTTAGCATGATGCTTACCGGCGCATCAAAAGTTTCAGCCTCAAGCTCAGACAAACAAATGGTTCAGAGAGATGGAACAATTTTAATTCCCAATATAGGTAAACTCAGCGTTGCTGGCATGACTCTTGGCGAGGCTGAAAAAGCTATCGTTGACTACCTGAAAATAACTTCACCTGGGGTTACGCCTTTTATCTCTTTATCAAAAGTAAGAGATATTAATATTTTGCTGCTGGGCGGAGTTATAAGCCCAGGTGTCTTTACTCTTGGAGGAGGCTCTAATGTTTTAACAGCTTTGAATGTGGCAGGTGGAATCTCGGATACTGGCTCATACAGAAAAATTGAACACAAGAGAAACGGAAAGGTTGTGCAGATAGTCGATCTCTATGAAATTTTTATATTTGGAAATATGAATTTAAATACAGACTTGAGATCTGGAGATGTTTTATTGGTACATCCTATGCAAACAAGCATTCCTGTTTCAGGTGGCATCAATACTCCGGCTATCTTTGAAGTTTTACCCGGAGAAACAGCAGCAGACTTGATAAAATATGCTGGTGGTTTCTCTGCAGCATTTAAAGGCCATCAAAATATTTTTGTTAAGAGAAGTGATATAAGTAGTAATCGTATTATTGATCTTCCGGTTGACAATATGGATCTCTTTTCTTTGGAAGCAAGAGATATATTATTGATCCCATCTTATTCAAATATTCTTGAACCTGCAAAGGAAGTTATTATAGAAGGCTTGGTCAATAGGCCTGGTCAATACTATGTAGATCAAAATGAGACTTTAAGCGATCTTATTAAGAGAGCTGGGGGCTATAAGGAGAATGCTTATGAGTTTGGCTCAGCGCTTTATAGACAAAGTATCGTAGAAACAGAAAAAGAGTTTGCTCAGCTAAATTATTTCGAAACTCTTAGATTTATTGTTTCTAATCTTGCTCAACCTGGCATGTCTGCAAATTCAGGAGTGGTAAAGTTATTGGCTGAAGAATTAAGGGCGGGCGTTCACAATGGAAGGATTGTTACGGAGTTTAATTTAAATCAGCTTAGCAAGAATCCTTCAAATGATATTGTGCTAGAACATATGGACAGAATAGTTATACCTCAAATGCAAAAAGTTGTTTATTTATTTGGCGACTTTAAAAATCCATCTAATGTAGGTTTTAACCCCAACTCATCTATTAAGGACTATATTCAAATGGCAGGTGGATTAAATAAATCTGCGCAGAAAGAGATGATAATAATAGATCCATCTGGTGCCTCTAAGGCATATAAAATGGGCTTCTTTGCAAATAATAAGCTAGATATCTATCCTGGCTCAATTATTTATGCTCCGAGAGATATCGCAAAAGTAGGCGGCATTAGATATGCAGCTTCTGTTTCACCAATATTAAGCAGTCTTGCTCTTTCTCTAGCATCACTGAACAGCATTAAGGATTAGTATTAAATTTTTTATACATGCTTCTTGATTATTAATTGTAAAGAGTAAAGAAATTTTAACTCGATTGATGGGATATAAAAATCTAGCATTCTCGACTTTAATGCTTGTTTTAAGTACTTCTATTTACTCTTCAATAGATGACTATATCTATCCGAATTCTTCCACAAGTTTCTCTGAATACGGAGCAGGCGGTCTTATCAGGATGCCCTCTGCAAGGTTTCATGAGGAGGGCACCATTGGGTTTGTTTGGTCTAAAAATGATCCTTATACCAGAGGAAGTATCATTGCATACCCATTTAACTGGCTTGAAGCATCATATCAATATACTGACGTAGCCAATGCTCTTTATAGTAACGTTGAAAGTTTTAGTGGCGATCAAACATATAAAGATAAGGGCTTTGATGTCAAATTGCGCTTACTTTCTGAGACAGGGCTTCTGCCATCTCTAGCGGTTGGAATAAGAGATATTGCTGGCACTGGAACCTTTGCAGCTGAGTATTTAGTTGCATCCAAGTTTATTGATATTGAGAAGTATTTTATTGGTTCTAATTACATTTCAAGCATAGATTTAACCTTGGGCTTGGGTTGGGGAGATCTTTCACATAATAAATTTAATAATCCTTTGACAAAGGTAAGCGATGAATTTAATGAGAGAACTATAATTGAAAATACTAAAGGTGGAGAGTTTAGTCCTGGAAGATATTTTAGCGGCCCAATGGGAGTTTTTGCAGGCATTGAAGTTCCCCTGCCTAATCTTTATGGTTTAAGGCTGAAGCTGGAATATGACGCAACAGATTATAAGGAGGAGGGTTTTGCATTTGGAAGAAAATCATTTAGTTTTGCTTTTGATGATGTGAGGCAAAGCCAATCTAGAATTAATGCAGGCTTCACTTTACCTGTGAACGATTATGTCCAAGTTTATGGAGCTTTCACAAAAGGCAATACTATTAGCTTTGGTTTTTCTCTACAGGCTAACTTTGGACCAAAAAACCCTGTCGTCAAAAAAAATGATCCCTATCAGAAAATTGAAAATGCTGAGATATACAAAGAGCTTGCCGATGGAAACGATGATTATCTGATGATTCTTATCATGGATACACTAGATCAAAATCAGATCTATCTTCAAAAAGCTAATAAAGAAGATGATGCGATAACTGTTTTATACGCTCAGAATAAATTTAGTAGCGATGCTATGGCATTTGGAAGAGCGGCTCGTGTTCTCGATGAGGTAAGTCCAGACTATATTAAAAAGTTCCATTTTCAAAATATTAATGCAGGCATGGTCCTGTATGATGTAGAGGTTGACAGGGATTCATTTAGTAAGCATAAAAAAGATAAGATTTATAATTTAGCCAAGAAAAATATTGTGCTTTCTCCTAAAACTTTGGATGCTGATGAGTATAACTTTCAACCCAAAAATTCCTATCCTCATTTTTTTTGGGGCCTAGAGCCAGAGCTAAAATCACAAATTGGCGGTCCTGACGGATTTTATTTTGGTGATTTGCGGCTTGCTTTGAGGTCAGAGCTTCAGTTTAAAAGAAACTTTAGCTTGATTACCAATGCATCGATAGGTATTTATAATAATTTAGGAGAACTCAAATTACTTTCTGATAGTGTTATTCCCCATGTTCGCACTGATATTGTGAGCTATTTAAAAGCCACTACTGAGTTTGGTATAAAAAGGATGCAGTTTAATTACTTTAATAAATTATCTCCTAATATTTACAGCAAACTTTCCTTTGGTTTGCTTGAAGGCATGTTTGGTGGGTATGGCGGTGAAGTTTTATATCGCCCGTACCATAAATCTTTTGCTGTTGGCGCTGAGATATGGTCTTTAAAACAAAGAGATTATAACCAGCAATTCACATTCCGTGATTATCAAACAGAATCAGGCCATATTAATTTTTATTACAAAGAGCCAATCTATGATATTACTTTTGCCCTCAAAGGAGGAAAATTCCTAGCAGGAGATTCAGGAATTAATATTGATTTCTCGAGGCGATTCAAGGGTGGGATACGAATAGGAGCATTTTTCTCCTTAACAGATATAAGTAAACAGGAGTTTGGTGAGGGTAGTTTTGACAAAGGTTTTTATTTTAGTATCCCTATTCAAGCCTTTTTTACTACTTATTCTAGAGAACTTGCTGCTTGGGGTCTTAGGCCTCTAACAAGAGATGGAGCTGCATCTCTTCAGCACTCTCATCCTTTATGGGGTATAACTGAACCAGGACAGTCTTATGGAATTACAAGAGACTGGGATGACATTTATGATTAGAATACCGCTAGTACTATTACTATTAAGCTCCTGCTCCATTATATCTTTCGGTAATTTGCCGGAACTTGTAAAAAATTCTATTGTTGGAGTGGATATTGAAATTACAGAAGAATTTTATAATTCTCAGCCTTATTCATTTGCAAAAATGAAGATTGGTAATTCTATTATTGCCATAACTATTTTGTCTAATGTGCGTAATGGAACTTATCTTTGGATAGCTGGTGATGGAGAGCGAATTCATACCAGAAATGGAAAGATAATTAGGACGGAAGGCCTCAAGCATGATGTCGAGGTATTAGATACAATAAACTTAGGCCAATTATCTTATCGTGATTTTGATTCTGAACTAAGTGCATTTAATGAAATATTACTTCAGTTGGATAATCCACATGCAATAATTGAGCAATCCCTCACGGTAACTGAAGTAGGCATAGATAAATCTTTCTTTAACACTATGCTATACAAAGAAAGCTTTAGTTCCGGGAAATTAACTTGGAATAAAGATAACTTTTACTGGGTAGATCCAACTGGGAGAGTGATAAGAACAGAACAGTATATACATCCCAAGATGCCTAAAATAGTGATAGAGTTTTTCTATAAGTAAACTTTAACTTTTACTTAGCAAAAAAAAACCCCAAATGAATTGGGGTTTTTTTATTATTAGATTATAACTACTAACTGCCTTCTGCTGTTCTCGTAGCTGTAGTTCCTGTAGCTTTCTCTTCGTATATAGTGTCTGGAAGAGTAACAGATGCTGCAGTTACGATATCTTGATCGTATTCTTCTACAGATGCTGCCACAGCTTCAGTGATCACTTCTTCATTGTATACTTCTACTTCAGTTATAATATAAAGAATGTCGTCACCAGCAGCGTCATTGTTCCCACTGTCAACATAATATTCACCAGTTTCATTATTTCCTGCTCCCAAGCCTTCTATGTTTGAAGGTACAGCACCTAATCCACCAACCTGGTTGCCATCTCCGTAGAGGCCATATCTGTAGTCAGTAAGTACGCCACCGGCTGTTGTAGTTGCAGATGCTGTGGATGTAGAAGTTACTATGCCTGTAACAACTGGACTTCCGGCAACTTCTCTTGTTGCTGTAGCTGTAACAATCTGTGTTCCCACAGCATTGGTATAAGTTGCTATTCCAACTTGAATATTAGTTGAAGTTGAATATTCTTCAATAACAGTTGGTGCAGGTGTTGGTGCTGGTGCAGGAGTCGGTGCAGGAGTCGGTGCAGGAGTCGGTGCAGGAGTCGGTGCAGGAGTCGGTGCAGGAGTTGGTGCAGGAGTTGGTGCAGGAGTCGGTGCAGGAGCTGAGCTGCCTGAATCGGATGCTGCTGCTATAGCTGCTGCTGCTGCTACTGCTGCTGCGATCGCGCCAGCACTAAGTCCACCAGAAGCACTCTTAGCTGCTTTCTCATCTGAGCCTGCGCTTTTGGGTTCGTCATCAGCATATGCATCGGTTGAGGAAATCCCCAATCCGGATACTGCTAACGCAAGTATGTAATTTAGTTTGTTCTTTAGTTTCGCCATTTTTCCTAACTCCTATAATAGAAAACAGTATTATGTCTTAAATACATGCTCAGTTGCAACAATTATATCAAAAGTTTATCTTTATAATAATTGCTAAAATTCAGTATAACTGAATAATTGTCAAACATAAATTTTAAAATTGTTAATTTCTATGTTCATTTAAAATCAATCGAGAACGTATATTAGTGCAAATTCTTATTTTTACAATGAAATTATGTAAATGTTTTGCACTCTTGTAAAACGGCGCTCTTCCGGAATGTAGCGCAGTCTGTCAGCGCGCCTCGCTGGGGGGTGAGGTGGTCGTCGGTTCCAAGCCAGCTTTCCCGAACAATACATACCTTATAAATGTTATTTTGATTTATTAATAACTTCTTCTGCATACCAGTTTATTTCAGCAATCATTCCTTCCAAAGTTCTTTCATCAGCCCCACCTTCATAAGTATTTCTAAATGCAACGATTACCTCTGTAGCGCCTAGATCCTCTAATTGTTTTACTCCGTCTGGAGAATATGCTGCTTCACCCATCACTTGAAACTGATAATTGGGGTGGCTCATGGTTCCGAAATCCTTTCTAAAAGAATTAATTTGATCAATTAAGTTCTTGGTTTCTTCAAGGTTAAGACCAGCACTAATCCATCCATCACCAACTCGCGCTGCTCTTCTTAATGCAGGCTTTGAGTGTCCCCCAATTAGAATTGGGACTGGTTTTGTTGGCGCAGGACATAGCTTTAGTTCGGGAATATCATAAAACTCTCCTTTATAAGAGAAATATTCACCATTCATGAGCCCTTTTAATATGTCTATTTGCTCATCCATTCTTTTGCCCCGTTTTTCCCAGCGTTCCCCTGTCGCTAAAAAGTCTTCATACCAAGGACTAACGCCAACTCCAAAATGAAACCTATTATTGGTCATCACACCTAATGTTGTAACAAACTTAGCAGTTGTTACTGCTTGCCGAGGAGCCAACTTATAAACTGAAGTAGAGAACTCTAGTTTTTCAGTTACGGCGGCAATGGCCGGAATGATTGAGAAAGGTTCTAGAAATGGGACTCCATCTAAAAAGTCTCTGCTTCCGTCATCGTTATAAGGATAAGTAGAATCACATTCTTTTGGATAACAAATGCTATCTGGAAATGTTATAGCATCAAAGCCAGCTGCTTCTGCTGCTTTGCCTAGCTCTAGATAGAAAGATGGATTGCACATTGAGGGATGGTATGAAAAACGCATGATTTTTACCTTTAGTAG
>Ga0075445_10000743_pt1 | contig 17254 bp, 21 predicted proteins | sample CoawatmetaG02DNA_FD_72350 | JGI IMG/M metagenome (GOLD analysis project Ga0075445, IMG submission 72350) | Marine microbial communities from the West Antarctic Peninsula - Coastal water metaG029-DNA | ecosystem: Environmental > Aquatic > Marine > Coastal | place: Atlantic Ocean: West Antarctic...
ATCGGGACAGGATTTAGTACAACAATCCCCCAATTTAATCCTTCCGATTGTTGTAAAAATATCCGAAGGAAAATGGATAATATGCCATATTCTGCAATGAAGCCATATTATCGTGGATTTAAGGGGAAGATTGAAAAATTTGTCGATAAAGGAGTAACTAAATATATCACGCGGGGTAAATATCATATTGAAGATGATACGGTAATTATTAGTGAACTCCCTATTGGTAAATGGACACATGATTTTAAAGAATTTCTTGAAAAGGTAATTCAAGAAGAAAATTCATGGATTCTTGATTATGAAAACCATTCTACCGATGAAAAAGTGAAATTTATTGTAAAAGTAAATGATGAATCACTATTCGATAATACTTACAAAGTAAAAGATGTTTTTGAAGAAAAGTTTAAACTAACGACTCCAAAAACAACAAGCAATATTCATTTATATACAAAGGATGGTATGATCAAGAAATACGATGATATTTACAAGATTCTTGACGAACATTATTACACCCGGTTGGAAATGTATCAAAGGAGAAAGGTGTATGAATTAGATAGTATTTTACAAATTATTAAGCTCCAAGAAGCTAAAATGAGATTTATTGAATATGTAATTGATGAAAAAATCGAAGTTTATAAAAAATCAAAAAGTACCATTATAGAATCTCTTGAAAAATATGAGTTCCCTTATTATGATAACCATATAATCGAAGATTTTGATAGTAGAACCACTACGAATGAATATAACTATCTATTGAATCTATCGATTTATAATTTTACATTGGAAAAAGTTGAAGAATTAAATCAGTGTATTATGGATAAAAAGGTAGAATATACTGCCCTTGAATCGAAAGATATCAAAGGTATTTGGAGAGAAGAACTTGATGCATTTGAAACAATGTATAAAAAGATGTAATCATTAAGGTAATTTTACATTATATTTGTCAGTAATATGTTTGTCATATTTCCTTGTCGGTCCACCCATAATATAAGAATACATACGCGCTTTACCCCAAGATTCGGCTGTTTGATTGGGACGACTACCACTACTATAATATGCACCTTTCCCCTTTTTCACCACTGATTTTAAAGCTTTCACTGGGATACCCGTTGCTTTTTCTATTTCTTTATAAGATTTAACATTTCCTCCATATTTTTTTTCAAACTTAACAACCCAACTGCTTTTTTTAGATTTGTAGCTTTTTAACTTTGGACGATCAATATATTTCCCTTTTTTATAACTGCGGATTGATTTTTTGATTGATTTTTTTTGTTTTGTTTTATCTTTTCTAGATAAACGAGCCGTATATTTTTTAGGGAGTTTAGAACCACCCTTTTTAGCAGATTTCTTTTTAGCAGATTTCTTTTTGGTAGATTTCTTTTTGGTAGATTTATTTTTAGTAGATTTCTTTTTAGCATTACTAGTTCTATATTTCATATCTTTGGATGCAGCTCTAACCCACTTTAAACCTTCTCTTGTTAGTTTTTTATACATTAATATAATAAGTTAAAATATTTAAAAAAAAATGAATATAATATAATATAAAATGGGTGAAAATGAAGAAAAAGTAGATTACCTTGAAGTTGATGATCCAATACCAGGACAGAGTTACGTATGTTTATCATTTGTTTCACCGGAAGATTTAATTGATTCAAAAGAAGCTTTCAAGGTTTCTAAATTTTTGCAGTCTGTCTGCAAAGATAAAGATATGGATTTTAAGTCAACCATGGAAAAGTATAAGGACTTCTGTTATAAGTTTTCGGATAATTTACAGAAAGATTTTGACGAACAAAATGATTTTAAAACGAATATTCGGGGATTAAAGGTGCGGGGGACATACACCACACGCGATGAAGCTGAAAAACGTGCTAAAAAACTACAAGGATTAGATAGTGATTTCCATGTATTTGTTGGACAAGTTGGATATTGGTTGCCATGGGATCCAAATGCAGATAGTATTGAGGATGAATCATTTATTAATTCGCAACTAAATGATATGATGGAAAAATATAAAGATAATAATATTAATAAGGATATTTTCTATGAAGAACAAAAAAGAGAAAAGGTAAAGGCTGCAAAAGAAGAAGCATTGCGTAAAAAGAAAGAAAAAATGGAGGAAGAAAGTAAACAAAAAGCATTAGATGATGTAAAAGACGAAGAAGAAGAAAATAAATATGCGATCGAACCAGAAGAAGAAAATGTTGAAGTAATCACCGAAGTCGTTGGTGAAAAATCTGCTGAAGAAGATTCAGATAATCTTCAAAATGAACGGTTGGAAGAAATGATGGCTGATCGCGAAGAAGATGTGAAAAACGTAACAGATAATTGCGATATAGAGAAAAAGGTAGATGGGGAAACATCATCTGAACTTGGAGGAGGTAAATTAGATGAAGATTTACAGAATAGTTTAAATGATGTAGATCCATGGATGGCGAATAAGTTGAAACAATAATATCCAAACAATAATATCCAAACAATAATATCCAAACAATAATATCCAAACAATAATATATGCAATCAATAATTACTTCTCTTGCTTTAGCATTAGCGATGATATTTACATTTGGTTTTGTAAACCATTATGAAAGAAGGAAATTAAAACGGTGTAAAATATACTATTTACCACGTCAAGAATAAAAAAAATTAAAAAAAAACATAAATATATAAATGAAACTAACATTAATTATATTTGTTGTAGGGGTTCTGTTAATAACTGCTGGATATGCTCAACAATTAAAACCTTCGTGTGAAAAAGGGATTGAAGTTAAATACCTACCCATCAATGTTTACGATCAATTAGAGGAATCAAAACCTTATTCTGAATAAATCATCTACAAATACGATAAAATAGATATGTACCGGCTTTATCACTCTTTCTAACTATTTCACAAATATCACCATTTACAAGACGTATCATCTTACTCATAATATCATTTTTCATTATAATTGGAAATTGATTCATTGTACAATTGCATTTTTCAAGAATACTTTCAATTTCTTTTTTTTCTCGGATTGCTCTGTGTGGTGGAACTAACCGATGTTCAAGAATGTTATTTGTGAAATTATTAATATCAAAAACATAAACATTACGAAAATGTTTTTTATCAAGTTGAATATCATTTTCTGACATTTCATTGATAATAGTTTCATTTAAGTCAGTTGTTTCAAGTTCTCCTTGCAGTCTAATATTAAGTTCATCAAAACTTTTTTCAAGAGATTCAGAAATAACATCATTAATAATGATAAACAGACTATCTTCGAAATTTACCTCTTCATCATTATAATATTCATAAATTTTTTCACACGCTGATTTTGTAACCTTTGTACTTTTCCGTCCATTTTCTGGAAAATTATAATAAATAACATGTAAATTATGGGAAGGTATTTTTAAATGTGGGACTTTAAAATTACATGCTCCAGCAACGCCGGGGAATGGTGAAAGGTTTCCCTTTGTTAGAGAGTACATCTTACCGATTTCTGTATCTGAATAATCTTGCATAAATGTTGTATCCCATTCAGAAGATAAAACATTTTTAAGAGTATATCTAGACATATTTACTTTTTGACTACTATTACTCATTTATTAACTTTCTTATATTTTTATTTTTAATATATATTTATATTCAAATTTATAAATATTTTACATGTAAATATTTTCGCTCCCATTATCAATCTTTTCAAAAGTTTTAGGGTCATTTTTTTCGATTATATCGAAAAACTCACTCATTTTATCAAGAATATTATCATGTTTTCGATTAAAAAACAAAAATTCTTGCAACATTGCGGTTGTGTACTTTTTTGAGTTAACTAATTTGAAAAACTTTTGAAAACTATCCTTTTGTTCGGGTAGGACCATCTCAAAAATAGCCTGCGTTTGATATTTATCTGCATAATCAAGTTCAAAACGATAATCGATTCTACAAGAACGTAATAATGCGCTGTCAAAAATTTCAGGTTTGTTAGCGGTAATAAATAATAATGTACCTTCGGCACAAGAAAATCCATCAAAACAATTTAAGAGTCCTTGAAGTGTAATACTATTTAAATCGTCGCCTGTTTTTCTATTTGTAAAAATAGTATCTATATCTTCAATAACAATAATACGTTTTTTATCTTCTTTTTCTTCGCATGATGCGATTGCATCAATTAACATATAATCAGTTAATTCTTTTGACATTGGGATAGTATAAATATCACAATCAAAATGAGAAGCGATTGTGTTTATTGTAGATGTTTTTCCCGATCCAGGTACACCATGCAATAACATAACACATTTATAAGGGATACCAAAAGAAAGATATTCTGAACGTGTCCCTTCAGAATAAAACTCTTCTATTTTTTCAAATAATGTTTCCTTCTGATTTTCTTTTAAATAAAGTGTTTCGATTGGTCTTTTTGGACTTTTAAATAAAAGGTTCCAATAATCTTTCCGCCAATAAAAAACCTTTACCGTTTTATTTGATGATTTTTTACATTCTTTCATTTCATCTTCACAAAATTGCTTGGCTTTATCAACAAAATCAATTAGTAAATCTTTGCTATCACCAGATAATGTAAGTTTTTTAAAAATAACTTCTTCATTTGCACCGCAACAATTCTCCGTTATCATATTAATTTTCATTGGCAAATCATTATTCATATAAGTTTTTAATTGTATCTTAATCTCTTTATTCTGAAACATAAATGTAAACTCTGTATCATCAAATGAACAAATTTTTATTTTTTTATCATTTCTAATAGCATCCCTACGGTACCGCGGTATATATTCATATGGACGGAGATTGCTTTCAGATATATAGGTGATTTTATCTATATTTTGTGAAATTGTTTCATCACTTGTCATATAGTGCAAAACATAATCATAAAATTCATCATTTGTATGTAGTATTAACTGTTTGTCCATTGATTATAGATTCATTTTTGAATATTCTCTTAAATAAAAATATTTATTATATTAAAAATGAGTACACGCACACTTAAAGAAATCGTAACTTCTCTACAAGAAGACATCGCATCTACGGAAGAGGGGGGGGCGAACTCTCTGAATAGAAATAACAGTGGAAATAACAACAGTGGAAATAACGGCGGAAATAACAGTGGAAATAACAACAGTGGAAATAACGGCGGAAATAACAGTGGAAATAACAGTGGAAATAACAGTGGAAATAACAAATCCGGAAATAACGGCGGAAATAACAGTGGAAATAACAAATCCGGAAATAACGGCGGAAATAACAAATCCGGAAATAACAACGGCGGAAATAACAACGGTGGAAATAACAATAAAGAAGGTTTCACCAATTTTAAATTTATGAATCTTGATATTAATCGTACTTGTTTGATTTTAATAATTATTTACACCCTTTCATTTATGTATAAGGATGAAATTATGAGATTTATAAATAAAGTATTAAAATAAATATATATACCATATTATATATGTCTAATCCTTTTACAAAGTTAGCTCAATTATTCGGATTTCAAGAAGAAGAAGAAGGGTTTGAGGGACTCGGTGGTTCTCTGCCATTTAATTTAGAAATGAATGATACTTGTATTTTGATAACATTTCTATTCATTATTGCATTTGTTTATAAAAAAGAGCTTGTTAGACTTTTAAAAAACTAAAAATTTGAATTAATATTTTTTTATTATTTTAATCTATTTTAAAATGGAAATTTATGATATTATTCACGGAAATATTATCATTGATCCACTCGCAAAACGTATTATTGATACAGAAGAATTCCAACGTTTAAGAAATATTAAACAACTGGGGTGTTGTAATTATATATTCCCAAGTGCAACCCATACACGATTTGAACACTCGATTGGTGTTTATTATTTAGCTAAAAAATTTATGAAAATATTATCTGACAAAGTAGAAGGTTGTTTTAGCGAAAAAGAAAACAGATATATATCAATTGCAGCCCTTATTCATGATTTAGGACATGGTCCTTATAGTCATTTATTTGACGAAATATTCGATGAATCAAAAAATCACGAGTATCGTTCTCTTCAAATATTTAAGTATATGGTACAAAAATACAATTTTGGTTTTAATGATGATGATATAAAATGTATTCAAACAATTATTGAACCAAGTAAATATAGTGATAGGATACCAAAAGATAAAAAATATATCTATCAAATTGTATCAAATGTAAACGGCATTGATGTAGATCGTTTTGATTACATAACGAGGGATATTAAAATGACCGGTTTGAATTATGGTATTGAATATGAAAGAATAATGCTTCATGCAACGATTATTGATGGAGAAATTTTATTTTCAGAAAAAGTAAAGACAAATATAGATGACTTTTTCCGCATCCGTTTTATCATGCATAAAGAAATTTATAACCACCGAACTGTGAGAGGTATTGAATTTATGATGAAAGAATATATTAAGACATTTGATGAAGTTTTCAATATTACCGATATTATTAAAGATGAAAATTGGGGCATTTTTATAAGACTAAATGATGGGATGATTAATTTAAGTTTCATGAGAAAAAATCTAATTAATGAAAATAAAGTTGAAAAATCAAAAATCCTCGATAAAATTATGGATGATATCCATAGAAGGAGAATCTATAAAAGTGTAGGCGAAATAATTACAGATTCACAAATAAACATAGATGGTTATGATAAAGAAAAATTAATCGTTGATACCGTTAAAATAACATATTATGGTTCTGAAAAATGTAAGTATATTCAACAACGTAATTGTATTAATAAATCACTTACGATTGAGAATAATTCAAAGTATGTTACAAGTGTCTATTATAAATCCGAGATTTTTAAAGATGATGCAGAATATCTTTTTGAAAAATTAAGAACTATTTAATCTTCTTCATCACCTACTTCTTCGTCTAGAAAGTTATTTTCAATTGAGTATTTTGAAATATTTTGATGTAATAATGATAATAATTCTTGATTATTACTATTTTTTTTATCCGTTACAATCCTTGGGGCAATTGACATACATTGTAATTCTTGAAGTAAAAGCTTCATACAATATGGCATATTAACCAGTGTTTTATTTTCTGAATCATCATCATATGATATTAATCCTGATTGCGTATCAATTTGAACTTTAAATGCGTCAGAACGTTCCATCATAGATTCATTTAAAAATTCTGATATACCGTGTGATAAAATCGCATCGCGTTCCATTTCCCCTATCCTTAATCCACCTTTATTTGCTTTCCCTGAGGCGGGTTGTCTTACAAGATGCTGTAATGGCCCCGTACCACGACTAAATATTTTATCAGCAACCATAATTTTTAATCTTTGATAATAGGTTGGACCTATAAAAATGGATGTATGCATTTGATCCCCTGTAATACCCGAATACATAACTTCATCGCCATTTTTTTCATAACCAAAACCTTCCAATACATCTGAAAACTCTTCGATATTATTGTTTTGAAACGGCGTTGCATCTCCAAGATGACCACTCAAACAAACGCTTTTTCCCAATATAACTTCTAATAATTGATTAACCGTCATTCGCGTTGGGATTGCATGGGGATTAATAATAATATCAGGGACAATCCCTTCATTTGTAAACGGCATCTCCCAACTTTCCAAAACCATCCCACACATACCTTTTTGTCCACATCTTGATGCAAACTTATCTCCCACACCAGGTATTTTTACTTTTCTGACTCTAACCTTACACTGTCTAACCCCTTCTTTGACTTCAGAAATGATTACTTTATCTATGATACCAGATGTACCATGATTTATTTTTTTACCAAAAACATTTGTAACTTCTTGTCCTTTTACCATCTTTTTTGTACATTTTGAAATGATTATATCTTCATCTGTTACGTATGTATTTTCTTTAATAAATCCATTATCATCGAGATTTTGATATTTATCAGGATTCATTTTTTGTATGTTTTTTTCAAATAAAGGATTTGCAAAATAAGCTTTGCCATCTTTTGTAATTTCTTCTTCATCTTCGTAACTTCTCAAGTATAATGAATTAAACATACCTCTGTCAACAGATGATTTATTTAAAATAAATGCATCTTCTTGATTATACCCTGTATAAGATGCGATTGCAACAATCGCATTTATACCATAGGGTAATTTATCTACATCAGTATATTTTTTATATCGGGTTGTTACAATTGGTCTTTGTGGATAATATAAAATATGTGAGAATGTTTCAAATCGTGTATTATATGCGGACGAGTAAACCCCCACGGCATGTTTTGTTTGTTGACATGAAAAAGCATTTCTTGGATATTGTGAATGTTCTGGAAAGGGGATATTCAGAGAAACAGCACTCAACATTAACGAAGAATGTATTTCACAATGGCTGTGATTATTTTCATATGTTCTCATATCTTTGGCTATTAATGCATTTTCGGATTCGTTTGAATCGATATATTCCAATGGAGCCGCATTTTCAATTAAAATCTGAATAAAATTAGAATCTTTTTTAAGTTCATTTAATTCATCTGAAAAATACTCACTTTGTTCAAATGTTAATTCTTCGCCATATTTTTTATACATGTATCCATGGATTGCTTTTTTCCATGTTTCAATTAAAGAATAATCTCCGTTAATAAGAGAATTATACTTGTTTTCGTTTTTATCTTTTTTAATTAAACTAAATACAGGCCTTACTATTCTTCCCGAATCACAAAAAACGTGTATTTCATTTGCTTGGATATTCCATGATATTGATGTCGTAATATTAATAAAACTATTCATTTTTAACAGTTTCAAATATTGTACAAGGACAATTGGTTCATTATTTAACCCTACAATTTTCCCATTTAAAAACACAGGTGTCATCGTGTAGAAATCTTTACAAATGCTATCTTCTAATGGCTGAACATCTGAATCAAATATTGCTCTCAAAATATTATCTTCATTAATATTCGTTGTAACCCTTGCAATAATGGCCAAATGGTTGATAATACCTACATTTCCCCCATCGGGTGATTCAGTTGGACAAACAAATCCCCATTGAGAATTATGTAATTTACGAGGACCAAATGTTTTTGAACCGGCGGGTAAAGGAGTTGATAACCGACGGATGTGAGAAAGTGTCCCTAACATAACATTTCTATTTAAGTCTTGAACGATACCCTGTCTACTTGAGATACCCGTCCCAAATCTTGCACCGAATGATTTCGTAATTGTATTCATAATTGTGTTATCAAAGATCTTACTTACATTTAGAGAGTTAATAATGTTTGAAATATCAGAGTCTTCGATTGATTCGTAGTTAAGTTTATATTCGGCGTCAACTTTCAGTGAAGTATTCCGTTTGAATTTCCCCCATAATTCACGATATAATTCTAGAAGTAAAGAACCTGCTAAATCAATTCTTTTATTAGCATACGAATCACGGTCGGTGTGTTTGAAAACCGTTAGATGCGTTAATAGTATTTTCCTGGTTGCAAAACCCAAAAATTTCGCTTTTGAAAGATTATCCTTGCCATAGTTTGGAAATAAATTATTATTTAATATATCGATTACATTATAATTTTCTTTCCCCTTCGTATTTAATGACAGTAATTTAAATGCACTTTTTTGATTAAATACTGGATGAGCATCTTTAATGGATGGTAAAATTAATTCATATAATTTATTTTTAAGGTCGTAGTTATCATTATCGTAGACAATATAAGATAATATTTCTTTATCTGTAATAATACCGAGGGCACGAAACATAATAAATAACGGAACGTTGATATCGAATCCTAAGACTCTAACGTTGAATGTATTTTCTCTTACGACTACATTTTTATCTTTATCTCTTATTCTATTTTCAACGTAAGATACATAATTAGTACGGGATGATTGAAAACCTTCATTTGAAATTGATTTAATATTCCCTACTAAAACTACATTATCATCCGAAGAATTATTAATATAAAGGGTATTATTTACTTTTTTTTCTTGTGATAATACAACTTTTTCTTTCCCTTTAATAATAAAATATCCTCCGTGATCATATGGACATTCTCCGAAATCAGATAATTTAATAGGATCTAATTTATGTAATAAACACATTTTTGAGTGGACCATAATAGGAATAGAACCAATATTTACTTTTTCAAAATTTTGGATTATACTTCTTTCATCATCGTTATGGAAAATAAATTGCACTCCGATGTTACATAAAATATGTGTTTGATATGTTAGATTTTTAAGTCTCGCTTCATTTGGAAACATAACAGATAATTTTTTTTCTTTATAAATAGATGGCGAGGATAAAAATACATTTTGGATTTCTTTCTTTACTATTTTCCCGTCCACGTCTTCGTTTATCGTTGTTAATGGTTCCCCATCTTCATCAAGCGTTTCTCCATAATAAATTCTTATTTCATATGCAAAACTCCCTTTTTTTTTATTTTCACCTTTGAAAAGTATGAATGGATTTTCGCGTTTGATAATTTTCTGTATTCCGTTTTCGTCCGAAAAAATGAATTCATCAAATGAATCTATTTGATGTTGTGATTTATAATATTCTGTATCTCTAAAAAATGTATCTATAATATCCCATTCATTGATCAGTTTTTTATTTTCCATAAATTTATTATATACTATATATGTATTTTTTTTAAATCATATATTTAACAAAAATGTTGAATATATTATAAATGGAAAACAATTTAAACGGTGGTTGTGAAATGTGTGGTGGCTCTTTAAGAGGTGGATATGGAGCTTCAGGATATCCATTTAGTAGCGATATTAGTGGTGGATTTATACCGAATGCCGAAGAATTAGCATTTACATTTATGAGAGGCGGTAAAAAAAGAAAGTCAAAATCAAAATCTAGAAGAAAGTCAAAATCAAAATCTAGAAGAAAGTCAAAATCAAAATCTAGAAGAAAGTCAAAATCAAAATCTAGAAGAAAGTCAAAATCAAAATCTAGAAAAATGAAAAGAAAATAATTTAAAACTTTTTCTCAAAAAAATTATAATTAATAAAATATGAAGAATCAATTATTTAAAATTTCCCCGGATTTAGAATTTACAGAAACATTATTAAAATTATTTGGTATTAAAGATATTAATGACAATCACTCATTTACAAGGAATAACCTTAAAGATTTAAATACGGTTGAAAAAGTTAAGGGTCATATTGAAAAATTATTGAAGTACTACATACCATGCAAAGCCAAAAAATATATATTGACTAATTTGGATGAAAAAAAATGTATCACAATATTACGCCAATTTTTAAAAATACATAACCATACTTTAATATCAAAAGAAAAATATGTAAATGGTAAAAAATTATTATTTTATCAAGTAATCCCTCAACAAATTGATATGCTAACAAAAAATCGTGATTCAGAAAAGGTTATTCTTTCATTTGATTAATAGGTTTATCTTTACACGGAGAGAATGATTTTCGGTGCCATTCAGTAACCCCGTACTCTTTTATTGCCTCCATGTGTTGTTTTGTACCATAACCTTTATTTTTATCAATCCCATATTTTTTAAGTTCAGGATATTCTTCGACAAGTTTAAGAATATAATTATCCCTAAATGTTTTCGCTAAAATACTTGCGGCGGCAATGCTTTTATACATATTATCACCTTTAATCACACATTCATGATTTATAAAATCATCGTCTTTTATACTATAGTAAGGGTGAAAATGATTCCCATCAACCAAAATTGTATCTATTTTATTTTTTTCTGTTAATTCATCGAGACATAAATGCATACCGTCAAGAGAACATTTTAAAATATTTTCTTTATCAATTTTATCATGGTCAATGGATTGAATTGAATAACCAATTGCATTTCCTTTAATATAGTCAAAACATTTATTACGATGTTTTTCAGTGCATTTTTTAGAATCTTTTATCACCAGTTGTGGCGGTGGATCTTCGCCAGGCCATATGACACCCGCAATACACACAGGTCCAAATAAACAACCTCTACCAGCTTCATCAAGACCAACTTCAACATTGTCTTCTTCTTTGTATTGTTTTAAAATATTTTGTGACATAGGTTAGTTAAATAATTAATATAATTTTTATATTTGTATAAATTAATATATAACGATGCTTCTAAATAACTTTTTATATAATCGTTCGGTGATACAAAATGAATATTTTAAAAATATTTCAGAATTTTATGAATTAATACCAAAAAAAACAATTCATGATTTTAGCGAAAACCCATACGAAACTGAAGAATATATCGAAGAAATAAAAAAAATTAAATTAGGAGGTGGAGAAGATCTAGATGATGGAGATCTAGATGATGGAGATCTAGATGATGGAGATCTAGATGATGGAGATCTAGATGATGGAGAAATAAAGAGGATTACTCTTGAAGAATGTAATGTCGAACTAAATGAAATAGAAGAAAAATTAGATGGGTTAAAAGATGAATTAAAAACAGAAAAAGAAGAAAAAGATGAGTTAAAAGATGAATTAAAAACAGAAAAAGAAGAAAAAGATGAGTTAAAAGATGAATTAAAAACAGAAAAAGAAGAAAAAGAAGAAGAAAAAGAAGAAGAAAAAAAAGATGATAAAATAATTGAAGATATCCAAAAAATTAAAAAGGCGCTTAAATACATCGGGGCAAAAAAGGGAGGTGAAAATGGAGGTGATGACAAACATTCAGAAAAAGAAGTTATTTTTGATAACTTAACAAAAGAAGGAGGAAATACAGAAGATAAAGATGTTAAAAATGTGGTCGTTTCTTTTTTTTAATCCAATGTTCAATTTAAAACTATATATGCTATAATATAATGAAAAACAAAGAACTATTTACAATTTTTTTATTTTTCTTATTGGGATATTTATTGAAAAATAACTATGAATACTTTACTCCTGGAAATCACATGTATGGGCAACTGCAACAAAATTCATCCGATAATGTTGCTTTATATTATCGTTAAATATTCGATATTTATTTAATTTAATCTTATAAAATGAATTTAATTTACATGGCGAAACCAATCTATGGTGGTTGGGTCACTTTTACAGCACATTTATGCTTAAAACATAATTGTAATCTTTTTAAAATTGGAAAAAAAACCGAAAAAATAAAAGAAAGTTTGGATATAATATTGAATACCAAAATACAAAAGACAAACATTACTGGGAATATTTAGATTTATTTCCCTATGGTACCAGAATAGTTGTATCTTTTTTCTAAAATTATTATATTGTATTATATTATAAAATGAAAAACAAACAAATTATCACCATTTTTTTAGTTCTTTTGCTATTATGGATGCTATCGAAAAAGGGTGATATCACAGAAGGGTTCTGGAGGAGGGGGCGGCGGAAGCCCCGGCCTCGGACGCCAAGGAGGGCTCGTCCGAGAGCGCGCCGCGGGTCGCGAGAACGGGCACGCGCGGCGGCAGCGGCGGCGGCGGCGGCGGCGGCGGCGGCACGCGCGGCGGCAGAGGCGGCAGAGGCGGCAGCAGAGGCGGTGGCGGCAGAGCCTCCTCCTCGGCAGACATACCAGCTTCATCAACATCCGGAGAAGCCGCCAATTAAGGTACCGCTGCCAGGCTACGCCGCATCCCTCTTATACGAAGGACAAAGCTGCGCAGAGGATAATGAATGTCGCTGGGGAAGGTGTGAAAAGCCCTGGGACATAAATACAGAGACATTCAATAGATACGGGATATGCAACGGCAGGCGCGGCTTCGCGCAGGGCCAGCCCGGCTCCGGAACCGGCTATCTCACTCATAGATGAAGGACAAAGCTGCGCAGAGGATAATGAATGTGCGCTTGGAAGGTGTAAAAAGTCCTGGGACAGAAATACAGGGACCTGGGCTGATATCGGGGAATGCCGGCAGCGGAGGAAATCAACTTATCGTTAAATATTCGATATTTATTTAATTTAATCTTATAAAATGAATTTAATTTACATGGCGAAACCAATCTATGGTGGTTGGGTCACTTTTACTGCTCACTTATGCTTAAAACATAATTGTAATCTTTTTAAAATTGGAAAAAAAACTGAAAAAAATAAAAGAAAGTTTGGATATAATATTGAATACCAAAATACAAAAATAGAAGAATTAATCCAAAAACCCGATCTTTTTATAACGGCCGTAGACAAACATTATTGGGAATATTTAGATTTATTACCCGATGGTACCAGAGTAGTTGTTCATGATCCAACCGAGTTAAAAGGTAAGGATAATAAATTACTCAAAAATATTCAACGATTTGAAGTAATTACCATAAGAAAAACGGTTCGAGATTTTTTAGAAAATACACACCAAGTAAAATCAACATTTCTCGTCCATCCGTTTTATGAATATCCATTAGATACAATCAAAGATAAATATAATTATCATGCTTTATCGATATCAAGGATTGATTTTGATAAACATACAGATTTAATCTTAAAAGCAAATGTATTGTTACCTGAGGACAAAAAAATTCAAATCTTTGGTGCCGAAAATAGATTGTATGTTCATCACAAATTAAAAGAATTAAACTTTCATGAATATTGGCATGGTAAATTCCCAAAAACATTACCGTTATCCCATGATGATAAAGATTTATTGACTGAATGCAATTACATCGTTGATATGTCAATTATCAAAGGAGATGGAGGAGGTACTCAATATACATTTTTAGAGGCGATCTATCAGGATTGTGCGTTAGTATTACACAAGGAATGGGTTGACCAAGGCGATACATTCAAAGATAAATACAATTGTTATGTTGTTGGGTATACAGATGATGTTGGAAAAGAAATAGCTGATATATTAAGAAAACCGGTCGATAAAAAAATCTTACAAAATGCAAAATTATTATTAAAAGATCATATTGATATTGATTATTTATAGATTAAATTTGATTTATAATTATTTAAAATTAAATAGCAAAACTATAGTGTATTACTTATGGAAAGTTTTAATGATGAACAAAAAGAAGCATTCAAAATTATTCAAAAAAAGGGAAATATTCTAATATTTGGACAAGGAGGATCTGGTAAATCTTATCTTATAGATAAGATAAAAAATGATAAAATGTTATGTCTTGCGCCTACAGGTATGGCTGCTATTAATATGAATGAAGCAGCACAAACAATACATTCTATACTTAAAATTGGTCCAAAATCCTTACAAGCATGGAATTGGATGAAAGTAAAAGACCATATTGAAAAGAAAAAACCACAGTTAAAAGAATTTTTAGATAAATATGATACGATTGTATTTGATGAAGGGTCAATGATAATTTCTGGGCTTTTTAATACATTAGTAGAAACATTCTTTATGGTTTACGATACAGACTCATCCATTTTATTTGGGGGTAAACAAGTTATATTTATGATGGACCCATTACAATTACCATGTGTAAAAAATGCTACCGAACCATATTTGGATATGAATAATAAAAATTTTGATCAAAAAAGATTAAGCCCTTCAGATTATATTATTAATAATCCATTCTTTAAAAAACTATTTAATAAAGAAAAAGGTAATATAATTCATTTTAAGGGGAATGAAAGATGTAAAGATAAAAAATGGTGTAATGTTTTATCTGCTTGCCGTTCTGGATTTAAGGAATGTAATAAAGAAGAAGAAAAAGCATATTTACGTAAACTAAATGATAAATGTGTTTCTCATTTGGATTGTATTAACACTAATGAAGAAACAGAATCGGTTAATATTAATCAAATGTTTGATACAATGGAAATAATGACTACTGGTACAGATAAAAATGAATTAGCTAAAAAATACGAAAAAAATACCAAAACAACTTTGAAAAAAATAACCGTTCAAAATATTAATAATGGAATGATAAAGAATTTAGAAAGAGAAGGGGGGGTAGCGTGCGTCGTAGAGAGAGAACATATGATAACAAAAAAAGAGTTTATTAAAAAGAAAAAAAATATATTAGAAAATCCAGGACGATTATATGAAAACTCTATTAATTATATGGATGATTTAGGGGGATACTATGCAAATAAAAATGAAAGCGGATTTAGTATTACAATGAGAATAGTAGTTGGAGAAAGAGTAATGCTCAGAACTAATTCTATTAACTCTCAATTAAAGAATGGAAGCCTTGGTGTTATAAAAGATATAATTATTACAGATGGTATTGTTACATCAATAATGGTTAATTTTGATAGTATAAAAGATGAAGAGAATATTGAAATTAAACCTATCATTTTTGAACATCCTGAAATATCTGAAATTAAAATTAAAGCATTTCCTCTTATACCAGCATTCGCAATTACGATACATAAATTACAAGGCCAAACGATAGATTCACCATTATTTATTGATTATAATGATATCCCTTATAAAGAAACTAAATATCATTTGCTTTATACAGCAATTTCACGATGTAAGAAACCAGAGGATGTATATATTATATCAGACAGACCAATAACAGCAGAGCATTTCCCAGTTGATCCAATCATGTATCGATGGTATGTTGACCATAAGTAAATTTGATTAATTAATCAAATTTATTATTAATCACAATATAACTAAATAATGGAATACGAAAAACAATTGAGAGAAAGTGGTGAATATACAGAAATTGATATTCAAGAAAGATTAAAAGGAAAAGAATTAAATATTAAAAACGATCATATAAATACACTATTTGAAGATAGAATATATTGCAATGAAGTAATTAATGATCCTAATAAAACACCACAAGAAAAAAGAATCTGTAAAGGTTTTATACATTCTTTAAACTCATCTGCCTCAAATGATTTCTTTGAAGGACAACTATCACAGGTATTCGGTATAACAAATATTGACACAAAACATGGATGGGATGGTAATGACCATGAAAAAAATGAACCATATGAATATAAACCTACAAAGATTACTAACAATAATTATTTCGGGGCGAACGTAAAGATTAATGATGAAAGTGAAAAGAAAATAAACAATATATCCCCCCATAAAGTGAATTATAATAATTCCGAAGCTTGGTTTATTATTTCTCCTATTAATAAAGGTACATCCGAGTTTATTTGTATTTATAAATTTAAAGAATCTATCCTTTATGAAAGTCGGTTAGAAAATCTTGAAAAACAACAAGGGAAACCAAGAATAGTATATGGAACTAATATCAAAAAATGTATAGAATTATCACATAAACATAATGAAATGTTTTACAAATGGCATAACCCGAAGTTCTTCTAATTTATTCCTTAGCAAACACATATGTAACATCCCCATCTGTACTCTTGTTCTTATTAGTATTTTTCTTAATTGCAAACTGTTTATCTAATTTCCATCCATTTTCAACATGGATTCTAAT
>Ga0075445_10000777_pt1 | contig 16885 bp, 18 predicted proteins | sample CoawatmetaG02DNA_FD_72350 | JGI IMG/M metagenome (GOLD analysis project Ga0075445, IMG submission 72350) | Marine microbial communities from the West Antarctic Peninsula - Coastal water metaG029-DNA | ecosystem: Environmental > Aquatic > Marine > Coastal | place: Atlantic Ocean: West Antarctic...
CTGATGCAATAACATTGTGCATCGCATCAATTTCTTTTTGATCCCAAGTCGCTGTTGCTAGTGGATATTTAAAACTCATTTAGCTATCTCTTTTAAATAAAATTCGTATGATTTTTGAAGTCCAACTTTAAGACTAGTATTTGGTTTCCATCCCCACCTAGTTTGAAGGTCTATATTAACCAGCTTCTGAGTCGTCCCAGTGGGTTTAGTTGTGTTATGAGTAAACCCTCCAGCGAAACCAATAACTTTTGCTGCTTCAGCATAATAGTCATTGACTGTCATGTCATAACCTAAACCAATATTCATATTTTCTGGAATATTATCGAAATCTTCTATAGACCGAAATAATACATCAGCTAAGTCTGCTGCATACATGAATTCACGACGAACTGTACCGTCACCCCAAATTTCAATCTCATTTAAATTTGATTTTTTAGCCTGATGAATTTTATGGATAATAGCTGCAACTAGATGTGAATTTTCTGGGCTAAATTTATCAAATCGCCCATAAAGATTACATGGTATTAAAGTTTTATAGCTAAAGGAGTTGTCTTGTTGCATTACATATTTACATAATTTTATTACAGCTAGTTTTGCAATTGCATACCCCTCATTAGTTTCCTCTACTTTTCCTGTGAGAAGCATATCTTCTGTGAAGGGTTTAGAAATATTAGCTGGGTAAATACAAGAACTACCGAGATTAATTAGCTTTTTTATTCCTAATGTATAAGCAGCCATAACAATATTTCTACCCATATCTAAATTATCAACAAAATATTCCAAGGGTTCCTGGATATTAATCTGAATTCCCCCTACCTTGGCTGCAGCATGAATAATCATTTCAGGGTTGTGTTTTGCGAGGTACTCCTTCACCTTTTCAAAATTTCTAAGGTCTAACTCACTTGATCTTGGTGTAAGAATATCGTAGGTTGATATATTCGGATGTTCAAGTAAATTCTTACCCACCATACCGCCTGAACCTGTTAATAAAATAGTTTTTTTAGTCATATAGAGAATTTATTCATTGTAATCAGGGGTTTTATATCCATGTTTTTTAGTTAGCTCATCTCGCTGAGCTGAACTAAGATCTTCTCGAACCATCTCTGAAACTAGCGAATTAAAATTGATTTTTGGTGACCAGCCTAGTTTTTTCATCGCTTTTGATGCATCGCCAAGAAGTGTTTCCACCTCAGTTGGTCTATAATATCTCGGGTCAACAGAGACTATTATTTTACCGGATGAATCATAGCCTTTTTCGTCCTTACCTTTTCCCTTCCAGGTTACTTGAATGTCTAATTCTTTTGCCGCTGCATTTACAAAGTCACGAACGCTGTATTGGAACCCAGTTGCTATAACAAAATCTTCTGGGGTTTTTTGTTGAAGCATTAGCCATTGCATTTCAACATAATCTTTTGCATGTCCCCAGTCACGAAGGGAGTTCATATTTCCAAGATATAAACGATCTTGAAGTCCTAATTTTATTCTAGCTAAAGCTCGTGTTATTTTTCGAGTTACAAATGTTTCACCTCGTATTGGGCTCTCATGATTGAATAAAATACCATTACAGGCAAAAATACCATAGGCCTCTCTATAATTTATGGTTATCCAATGCGCATAGAGTTTAGCTGCAGCATATGGGCTTCTTGGATAAAATGGAGTTGTTTCCTTTTGCGGTGTTTCTTGAACTAAACCATATAGCTCAGATGTTGAAGCTTGATAAAATTTAGTCTTTTTTTCAAATCCTAAAATACGAATTGCCTCAAGTATTCTTAGAGGTCCCAGAGCATCTGAATTAGCAGTATATTCTGGCTCTTCAAACGAAACAGCGACATGGCTTTGCGCTGCTAGATTATAAATCTCGTCTGGCCTCACCTTTTGTATTATTTGAGTTAGGCTTAATGAGTCAGTCATATCTCCATGATGAAGATAGAATGGTCTTCCTTTCTCATGAAGATCATGAAATAAATGATCAATTCTTGAAGTGTTAAAAGACGAGCTTCGACGCTTCATCCCATGAACTTCGTAGCCTTTATCTAGTAAAAATTCGGATAAATAAGCCCCATCTTGACCGGTTACGCCAGTAATTAATGCTATTTTAGTCATTTTTTATCTTCCTTCCATAATTATCTTCTATTCGCTCTATGTCATCTTCACCTAAATACTCTCCTGATTGCACCTCAATTATTTCTAAAGGAATATTTTTAGGATTAGATAATCGATGTAATTCTCCTAATGGGATAAAAGTAGATTCATTTTTTATTAATATTATCTCTTTATCTCCACTTTCGACCTTAGCGGTTCCTTTAACGACCACCCAATGCTCAGCCCTTTTTGAATGTTTTTGAAGGCTTAAGCTTGCACCTGGGTTAACTTGGATTCTTTTAACCTTAAAGTTTTCACCTTCATCAATTGTCATATACCAACCCCATGGTCTATGGACTTTTGAATGGAAGACACCCTCAGTTCTTTTTTCATTATTAAGCTTAGTTACTATCTTTTTAACGTCCTGACTATTCTCTCTATTAGCTACTAAAACTGCATCAGCAGTTTCTACAACTACAACATCTTCCAACCCAACTACCCCTACTAATCTATGAGTGGAATGAATTAATGAATGTTTTGTATCTTCAATAATGACATCCCCGTGGGTCACATTACCTGTTTTATTTTTATCTTCAAAAGACCACAACCTATCCCATGAGCCTAAATCACTCCAACCAGCATCTAGTGGAACTACTTTAAGAGGAATACCGGCAGCATTACACTTCTCAATAACAGCATAATCAATTGATTCACTGGGTATTTTAGAAAAATTTTCATGATCAGGCCTAACAAACTGACTATCTGTTGTATTTTTCTTTAAAGCATTTAAGGTCGCCTCAAATATATCCAACCTTAAATTCTTAATAGCATTTAACCAAACACTAGCTCTAACTACAAATATACCGCTGTTCCATAAAAAATTTTTAGATTTAATATATTTTTTTGCTTTTTCTAAAGAGGGCTTTTCTGTAAATTGCTCAACGCTACACTCATTATGATTTCCTGCTCTCATATCGTGTTTAATATAACCATATCCTGTTTCAGGTTTGTCTGGAGTAATGCCCATTATTACAATTGAGCCCTCGTCTGCAGATTTAACACAATTTTTCAGAGCTTTTGAGAAAGCATTGGAATCACGAATAATTTGATCTGATGGGGTCACAATTAAAATTGGATCATCGCCTTCTTTCTCGGCCATCATTGCTGCCATTGTAAGGGCTGGTGCAGTATTTTTTCCAACAGGCTCTAATAATATTTTGGCTGAAGCAACATCTGATTGCTGCAACTGTTCTAATGCAATAAATCTATGCTCTTCGTTTGTTACTACCAAAGTATTACTGACGTTAAATTCTATTTGACTAAATTGGCTTACTCTTTTTATAGCCATCTGAAATAAACTTTCAGAGCCTGTAAGGGTTATGAATTGTTTTGGGTAACTTGATCTTGATAATGGCCAAAGTCTTGAGCCTGAGCCACCACATAAAATTACTGGGGTGATGTTAATGTCATTATTCATAAAAGTTACCTTTGATCGCTCCCTAAGGAGTTTTGCACTGAATCTATTTCCTTTTTAAGTGCTTCATATTCTAACTTCTTTCTATTTAAAAACCCAACTGTAAGGCTAGCTTTTTCAATCAGACCTTTTTTTGTTAACAAATAAAGGTACCCTAGTTTATTTGGATTTGAATTAAAATTTTCTAATTTAATATGGCCAATATTAATTAATGCTTTTAAGCAATAATTGATACTACCTAAACTCACACCCAATTCTTTTGCCAACTCACGCTGTGAAATCGAAGGATTACCCTCAATTGTTTTAAGCAATTTAAAATGCAAATCTGGATTTAGTGTTTTTAATTTTTTTGAGGGGCTTAACAACGCTACCGCCCTGTCCGCGTTATACGCAACATGAACAATGAGCTACATAAACTTATATTTATCATATACTTATATATTGTTCATTTTTGAACAATATAAGCAGAATACCCTTGATATTAATATTCGTCAACTTTAGAAATGGTTTAAATTATAGGTTGGTAAAAAATTTTGTATCTGCAAAAGAAGATGCATTTTTATCTTTATCAGATAGTAAGATGTTGGACTGTTTTGGCCAGTTTATTGCCAAATCTGTATCACTCCAGATGATGGCCCGTTCTGAATCTCGGTGGTAAAAATTAGTTGTCTTATACATAACTTCTGCAAAATCAGATGTAACTAAAAATCCATGAGCAAATCCCTCTGGGATCCATAGTTGTTTTTTTGTGACTGAATTTAATGTTTCACAAACAAATTTTCCAAATGATGGTGATGATTTTCTTAGGTCAACAACAACATCAAACACTTCCCCTTGAAGAACGCTTACTAATTTTCCTTGAGACATAGGGGGCAATTGATAATGCAAACCTCTTAATGTATTTTTTTTTGATTTTGAATAATTATCCTGAACAAAAGACACATTCTTACCAGTCGCCTTTTGAAACTTTTCCTGATTGAAGCTCTCGTAAAAAAATCCCCTATCGTCTTCAAAAATATCTGGCTCTAGCAACAAAACTTCTGGAATGTGTAATTTTGTACTCTTCATTTAGTCTAACAAGCCTTTTAAATATTCTCGATAATTATTATTATACTTTTCTTCTGCCAAGCTCAATAAATTCTCCTTCGTGATCCATCCTTTACTAAAAGAAATCTCTTCAATACATGCGACTTTTTGTCCTTGTCGTTTTTCAACAGTAGCTATATATTGATTGGCTTCTAATAAAGATTCATGGGTTCCTGAATCTAACCAGGCAAAACCTCGATTTAAAACCTCAACATTTAATTTATCTTCATTCATATATATTTTATTTAGATCGGTTATTTCTAATTCGCCCCTATGAGAAGGTTTGAGGCTTTTTGCATATTCAACTACTTTATCATCATAAAAATATAACCCTGTTACTGCATAATTAGATTTAGTAATTTTCGGTTTTTCTTCAATTGAAATCGCTTTTTGATTGCTGTCAAATTCAACTACTCCATATCTTTCTGGGTCTGATACATGATATGCAAATATTGTCGCATCTTCATTATTTGAAGCATTTACAAGTAGATTGGTCATATTATTACCATGAAAAATATTATCTCCTAAGATTAAAGCGGACAAATCATCACCAATAAAATCTTCAGCTAAAATAAAAGCTTGAGCTAACCCATCTGGAGATGGTTGAATTTGATATGAAATATCAATCCCCCATATACTTCCATCTCCAAGTAATTCTTGGTATTGAGAGATATCTTTAGGTGTTGATATTAGCAATATCTCTCTAATACCTGCAATCATTAAAGTTGCGAGTGGGTAATAAATCATTGGTTTATCAAAAACTGGGAGAAGTTGTTTTGAAATCACCTTGGTTAATGGGTAAAGTCTAGAGCCAGTTCCACCTGCAAGAATTATCCCTTTTCGCTTACTAATAGCCATTTTTATACTCACATTTATTACCAATTATTATTTTCAACTCATTTTGCCATTCTGGGCATTTTATTTCAAAGGTTTTAAGTAATTTTTCATTATTTAATATAGAGTTTAATGGTCTCATAGCCAATGTGGGAAAATCAGTAGTTTGAATTGGTTTAATATTGCTTGCTGCACATTTGAGCTCTATTCCTAATTCATTTGTATTAAGAATTATTTCTTTTGCAAACTCAAACCAACTAGCTTTCCCCAGGCATGTTAAATTATAAATACCATATAAATTATTTTTTTCGATTTGCTCTATTTTTTTTACTATCTCAAATATAGAATTTGCAATAAAAATTGCCGATGTAGGGGCGCCTATTTGGTCAGAAACAATACTAAATCCACTTTTTTTCTTTGCCATGTCAAGAATTGTTGTTAAGAAATTTTTACCCCTTAAGCTATAGACCCAACTCGTTCTTATAATAATATGTTTTAGATTATGCTCTTGAATAGAAATTTCTGCACCATACTTAGATTTTCCATATACTGACTTAGGCATAGCCTTGTCAGTTTCGATATAAGCACCTACTTTTGAGCCATCAAAAATATAATCAGTCGAGAATTGAATCAATGGGATACCCAGTTTTTTTGATTTTAGGGCTAAAAATTTGGGGCCTTCCAAATTTGTTTTAAAAACAAGTTCTGGTTCTTTTTCAGCCTGATCCACATTTGTATATGCAGCAGGATTTATTATCAAATCTGGCTTCACATCGTCAATCACCTTCTCCATCTGATCTATGTTGGTAAGATCAAAAATTTCGCGGGTTACCCCAAAAACTTCATAAAAAGATGACAGTTTTTTATTAATGTAGAAACCGACTTGGCCATTTACCCCAGTAAGAAGTATTTTCATGAGTAGTGTTTATCAGCCCATTTTTTATAGTCGCCACTAATAATATTTTTTATCCATGCATCATGACTAAGGTACCATTTAATAGTTTTGGTCATACCTGACTCGAAAGTTTCTTCGGGTTTCCAGCCAAGTTCTTTTTGAATCTTAGAGGAATCTACTGCGTAACGTCGATCATGGCCTTTGCGGTCTTTTACAAAAGAAATTTGTTTTACATAAGAATCATTATTTAGCCTAGGCTTAAGTTCGTCCAATAATTTACAAACCAACTCAACGACTTGGATATTAGTTCTCTCTGTATTACCTCCAATGTTATAAGTTTCCCCCACTAATCCATTCTTTATTACCAATCTAATAGCATCGCAATGATCATCAACATATAACCAATCTCTAATCTGCTCACCATCACCATATAAAGGCAATGGTTTATCATTTATTGCATTAATAATACATAAAGGAATTAACTTTTCTGGGAACTGAAAGGGTCCGTAATTATTTGAACAATTAGTTGTTATAACGGGCAATTTATAGGTTTGATGCCATGCTCTGACCAAATGATCACTAGCTGCCTTACTGGCGCTATATGGACTATTTGGGATATATCTATTTTCTTCAGTAAAAGGAGGTGCTTTTATATCTAAGTCTCCGTAGACTTCATCAGTGGAAATATGTACAAAACGAAAATCTTTTTTTTGTTTTCCTACTAGTGATTCCCAATACAAAAGAGTATTTTGTAGAAGTTTGTAAGTACCTAAAATATTTGTTTGTATAAAGGTTCCGGGTTCCGATATGGACCTATCTACATGACTTTCAGCAGCAAAATTTAATATTACTCTTGGTTTATATTTTTTGAGGACTGAGGAAACAAGTTCAGAATCGCCAATATCTCCTTTAACAAAAAAATGTCTGGTATTTTTTAACAAAGAAGATAAATTGTCTAAGTTGCCTGCATAAGTTAAATTATCTAAAGAAACTACATCTTCACCTTCACTATGAAGCCAATTTAAAACAAAATTTGACCCAATAAAACCAGCAGCTCCTGTAACTAGAATTGTCATATTAGACCTTAATTTTATTACTAAGCAAGCTCAAGTCTTTGTTCAATAATGTCACATAAAATATGACCAATTAATATATGTGCTTCTTGAATTCTTGCGGTAGATTCCGATTTTACTACAAGTGAATGATCTGAAATTTGCCTTGCTTTTCCTCCATCACCTCCAGTGAGTGCAAGAGTCAAAGCACCCAAACCTTTTGCAGTTTTAAAGGCTCTAATAATATTTTCACTATTTCCTGAAGTAGAAATTCCAACTAAAATGTCTTTAGAAGAACCAAGGGCTTCAAATTGACGAGAAAAAATCTCCCCAAAACCATAGTCATTTCCTACGCTAGTTAAAACTGAAGTGTCAGTTGTTAATGCTAATGACCTTAAGGCACGACGATCTTTTTTAAAACGTCCAACTAATTCTGCTGATATATGTTGGCTATCCGATGCACTTCCACCATTTCCACACCAAAAGATAGTTCCACCGTTTGCCAAACAGGTTGTTAATAAATCTCCAAATAAATGAATAGAGTCAATGTTGGTATCCAAAACTTTGTTAATCACATCAAGATGTTCAGAAAAATTATTTTTTATAACGTCTTGCATAGTTTTGACCACCTAAAATCTATCAATTATTTAAATTGCTAAATAATTATTTTAACCCATATATTAATATATTAAATAAGCTTTCAGTAAGAAAGCGTTATTTAACCTTAAAAAAGCCGGCTTTTAATGTAGTTTTTAATGGGTTGGTTGCTTCTCTTTATCTAAAAGCATTTTTATCCTTAACTTTTCTTTTTTATAAAGCCTTAGCCTTAAATCTGGTACATAATTTTTATAAGCTTGCCTAACTATATCTTTTAAAGCTTGATGCCTATTCTTAAGTTCTCTGAGATTCATACTGCTCCTTTTAATTTAAAAAAATTTAAAAAAAAATGTATTCCTGACTCACTAAACTTTAAAGCGCCATCTCCTTTTTTTTTGAAAAATTTATATTGAACTTACATAAATAACTTTATACCAATTAAAAAAAAATTCTAGTATTATTTAATTACATTTAATATTAAATTTTACCAAATTTCTATATGAATTATATCGATAAAAAAGTTTTAGGAGATGTTCAATTTTATGTCACTACAAAATACTCTTGTGGCTACATAAATGGTCGGGATGCTCAATCTCTTGTTGCGACTCCTTACAAAAATATCAAAAGTAAAAATTTTAGCAATCTTATAAGTCAGGGTTTTAGGAGAAGTGGTCAGTATGTTTACAAACCAAACTGTAAGGATTGTAAAGCCTGCCTGCCAATTAGGGTATTAGTATCAAGCTTTATTGCTAGTCGCTCACAAAAAAGAGTAAAGAAGTATCTTGATAAACTTTCAGTAAGAATTTTGCCCTTAGCTTTTGATGAAGAGCATTATGATTTATATGTTGGTTATCAAAATAATAGACATAGAAACAGTAGTGAAAAAGAAGATAATATAGCTGACTATAATGATTTCTTAGTTAAAAGTAATGTTAATTCCAAACTTGTCGAATTTAGACTTAATAATCATCTTAAAATGGTCACTGTTATAGATATTGTTGAGGATGGAATTTCAGCTGTTTATACTTTTTACGATTGCAGTGATCGAAAGTTGAGCTTAGGGACGATGTCCATTATTTGGTTGCTCGATTTATGTAAAAAAGAAAAATTTTCTTTTCTTTATCTTGGTTATTGGATTTTTGAAAGCCAAAAAATGAAATATAAAATAAACTTTAAACCCTATGAGTTAATGATTGACGGTGTTTGGCAAGAAGCAACAGACTAAATAGCGTGTTACAATTTTCTTTTTTACCAAACTTTCACTGATGAAAAAATTATACATTTTTGGCGTAGGCCTAATAGGTGGATCAATAGCTCTTAAAGCTCGCGGATTAAATATATTTGATGAAATAATTGGCATTGGGAGAGTTGGTGGAAATTCCTTAGAGAGTCTCGTAAAGTCTGGCGTGATTGATTCTTCATATACAAAAATAGACAGAAGTATAAATGAAGCTAGCTTAATTATTATTGCGACTCCAGTAGCGCAAACAAAAAATATTTTAAAAGACATTAAGCCCTTTCTGCAAACTAATACAATAATAACTGATGTAGGTAGTACAAAATCGAATGTCATGAATGAGGCTAAACTTATTTTAAAAGGTAGGTTTTCTCAGTTTATTGGCTCCCATCCAATCGCTGGATCTGAAAAACATGGTGCATCCGCAGCTAAAAAAGATTTGTTTCAAAATAAGAATATTATTCTGACTCCTAATGAAGAAAATTCATTGGAACAAATCACAAAACTTACAAATTTTTGGGAATTATTGGGAGGTGTAGTCACAAATATGAAGGCTGATGATCATGATCAAATATTTTCAACAGTTAGTCACTTACCTCACCTGCTAGCTTTCAGCTTGGTTAATCTTATTAATAATAAAAAAAATAAAAAGGATTTATTAAATTTTGCGGCTAGTGGGTTTAGAGATTTCTCAAGAATTGCTGCAAGCTCGCCAGAGGTTTGGAGGGATATAACACTTCAAAATCGAGAGTCGATAATTAAAGACCTAAAGTTATTTCAAAAAGAAATTATTAAATTAACTGACCTTATAGATGTAAAAAACCAAAAAAAATTAGAGGATTATTTAAAATCAGCTAGCAGTACAAGAAAAAAATGGATAGAAGAGAGTTAAGTGAAACAAGAAAAACTAAATGCATCATTAGTTGCCAATGGAAAAATTTACCTACCTGGTTCAAAAAGCATTACTAACAGGGTGCTACTTATGTCAGCCCTATCAAATGGGGAGACATTGATTCAAAATTACCTTGACTCAGATGACACGCAGCAAATGCTAAATGCTCTAAAGATTCTAAAAGTTGAATTTAATATAGTAGAAAAAAAAGATATCTTAGTTAAAGGTTGTAACCATAACTTTCCAAACAAAAATGCTAAATTATTCCTTGGGAATGCAGGTACGGCATTTAGGCCACTTACTGCCGTTCTAGCTATTATGGGTGGTGAATACATTCTAAAAGGTATAAATAGGATGCACGAACGCCCCATTAAAGACTTAGTTGATTCTTTAATAAAGATTGGAGCTGAAATTGATTACATAGAAAATCCAGGGTATCCACCTCTTAAGATATCTCCAGGTAACATAATATGTGATAAGAATATAAAAATTAAAGGGAATGTTTCAAGTCAGTATTTAACTTCGCTATTAATCGCCGCCCCCTTGTCTAATCAAGACCTAAAGATTCAAATAATTGGTAATCTTATTTCAAAACCATACATTGATATAACTTTAAAACTACTAGCTCAATTCGGTATTAAATATAAAAAAAATAATGAATGGACAAATTTTGCTTTAAGTTCTTCGTCCAGATTTAAGAGCCCGAAAACAATTAAAGTAGAAGGTGATGCTTCATCAGCCTCCTATTTTTTTGCAGCGGGAGCAATTGGGGGTTCAGTTGAAGTCGCTAACATTAACAAATCAAGCATACAGGGTGATTTAGAATTTTTAAAAATCATAAAAAAAATGGGGGCAAATGTCGAATACCTTTCAAATTCAATTAAGGTTTCAAAAAACCAACAATTGGTTGGTATGGTTGTTGATTGTAGAAATATTCCAGATGCAGCAATGACATTAGCCATTTTAGCTCTATTTGCAAAAGGTCCTACAACTCTTAAATCTATTGGAAGTTGGCGGGTAAAGGAAACTGATAGAATTTCAGCAATGGAAACTGAATTAAAAAAGTTAGGTGCTACAGTTTCAACAACGAAAAGTTCAATAACCATTAAGCCGCCAAAAATTTTAAATAATAATACTATTATCGATACTTATGATGATCATAGGATGGCTATGTGTTTTTCTTTAGTATGTCTAGCAAATAAAAATATTGTAATTAATGACCCAGAATGTACAAATAAAACATATCCAAATTTCTTTAAAGATTTTGGAGGCATTATTGACTAAAAAAAATTATCCACTTGTTATTGCTATTGATGGCCCAGCAGGTTCTGGAAAGGGCACAATAGCTCAAAAACTATCAGTCAAGTTAAATTATCACTACCTTGATTCTGGGGCAATTTATAGGGTTATTGCTTATGCTGCTAAAAAAGAAAACATAAAGTCAGGGTCCATTAGTAGCTTAATAAACTTAGTTGCTGACTCCAAAATTCAATTTAAAGAAAATCATATTTGGCTTAATGGTTATGAAATAACAGATTTTATTAGAACTGAAATAATAGGTAAGCTAGCGTCCAAAATTGCAATACACAATGAATTAAGAGCATCTATTCTTGATTATCAAAGAAGTTTTTGTAAGCTGCCTGGTCTTGTTGCAGAGGGTCGAGATATGACAAGCGTTGTTTTTCCTAATGCTAATTTAAAAATATATCTAAATGCAAGCGTTGATGAAAGAGCAAAAAGAAGATATAAACAATTGATATTAAAAGGAATTGATGTTAATCTGTCAGATCTAACTCAAGAAATAGATAGAAGAGATTCAAGAGACAAAGATAGAGAGGTATCCCCTCTTATTATAGTAAAAGAAGCATATGTTTTGGAAACAGACGATCTCAATGAAAATCAAACAGTTGATAAAGTATTGAGCTTGTTTAAAGAGGTACAAAAGGGTCTGATAACTCAAAATTATCAGGAAAATTAAATTTCCCCATCGCTAGTTGGGATTACATAGTTAAGGTTAAAAATTAATGGCAACCACAGATATTATAAAAGATTCAAATCCAGAAAGTTTTGCAGCATTATTTGAAGAAAGTATGGCGCTTAAAGAAATGCGTCAGGGTGAGATTATTACTGCTGAAGTTATTTCTGTAGAAAGTGACTTCGTAACAGTCAGTGCTGGACTTAAATCAGAAAGCATTATCAAAACAGAAGAATTTTTAGATGATAAAGGAACTATTGAAGTTGCTTTAGGTGACCATGTAAAGGTTGCTATAGAAAAAATAGAAGATGGTTATGGCTCAACAATTCTATCCAGAGTTAAAGCAAAACAAATGCAGGCATGGATTGATCTTGAAGATGCAATGAATGACGGGACAATCGTTAAAGGTTTCGTTAGTACTAAAGTTAAGGGTGGTTTAAGAGTTACAGTAAATGGAATAATGGCATTTCTACCAGGATCTTTAGTTGATGTTAGGCCTATGAAAGATACATCCCCTTTTGAAAATAAAGAGTGTGAATTAAAAATAATAAAAATTGATCGAAAAAGAAATAATGTTGTAGTTTCACGAAAAGCTGTGATTGAAGAACAGTCCGGGACCAACACAGAAGCAGTTATTGCAACGCTAATAGAGGGTGCAAATATAAAAGGCATTATAAAAAATATAACAGATTACGGAGCGTTTGTAGACTTGGGTGGTATTGATGGATTACTTCATATAACTGACCTAGCATGGAAACGTATTAAACATCCATCGGAGATTTTAAATGTTGGAGATGAGATAGAAGCTCGTGTTCTAAAATATGACAAAGAGAAAAATAGAGTTTCTTTAGGTCTTAAGCAACTAGATGATGACCCATGGGTCGGCTTAAATAAACGATATCCAATAAATACCAGAATATTTGGTAAAGTTTCAAACTTAACAGACTATGGTGCTTTTATTGAAATTGAAACTGGAATTGAAGGATTGGTCCATGTTTCAGAAATGGACTGGACAAATAAAAATATACATCCATCAAAAGCAGTTCAATTAGGGGATGAAGTAGAAATAATGATCCTTGAGATTGATGAAAGTAGAAGAAGGCTTTCTCTGGGTATGAAGCAATGTAAACCAAATCCATGGGAAGATTTTGCAGCAGACCATAAAAAAGATGAAAAAATTACTGGAAACATAAAATCAATTACTGATTTTGGTATGTTTATTGGACTAGAAGGTGGTATCGATGGGTTAATTCATCTTTCTGATATTTCATGGACTGAGACAAGCGAAGAGGCTGTAAAGAAATATACGAAAGGTGATAGTGTCGAATCTCTCATTATTTCAATTGATATTGAAAAGGAAAGAATATCATTAGGTATTAAACAGCTAACGGATGACCCTAACCCTGAGAGCAATACTGAAAATAAAGTAGAAATAAAAACAGAAAGTGAAAAAAAATCATCAAAACCAAAAGCTGCACCTAAGAAAGAAGCAGCCCCTAAAGCAATTGAGAATGCAGGTACAACAAATTTAGGTGCCCTGCTCAAAGCTAAGCTTGACGATGGGAAATAATGACTAAATCAAAGCTTATTAATCTATTAGCAGCTAATTTCTCTCAGTTGGTTCATAAAGATGCAGAATTATCAGTAAAGGCTATTTTAGATGCAATGAGTGATTCTCTTAAAAAAAATAATAGAATTGAAATAAGAGGATTCGGAAGCTTTAGTTTAAACTATCGTCCACCACGTATTGGTAGAAACCCTAAAACAGGTGACAAGGTAAATGTTCCAGCAAAAAATGTCCCCCATTTTAAAGCAGGTAAAGAATTAAGGGCTCGTGTTGATAAATAAAAATAATGAAATAAAAAAAGTATATTCTTGAAGATTAGGATATGCTTTTTTTTTAACTTAAAAAGTAACTCTACAATATGGTTGAATTTGAATTCTGGTGGCTATTAGTAATACCTTTTTTCTTTGCGCTCGGATGGTTAGCCGCTAGGGTAGATATCAAGCAAATAATTTCTGAGAGCACAGACCTACCTTCCGCCTATTTCAAAGGATTACACTGCCTAATTACGAATCAATATGAAAAAGCAATTGAAGCATTTGATGATGCCATCAAAATAAATAATGACTCATTAGAATTGCATTTTGCACTAGGGGCCCTACTTAGAAGAACTGGTCAAATTGATAGAGCAATTAATCTTCATATAGATCTTCTTGAAAAAAGAGAGCTCACACTTGAGCAAATGGAATCAGTAAAAGCTGAACTTGCACAAGATTATTTTAAAGCAGGATTGTATGGTCGCTCCGAGGAGCTCTTACTAGCTCTAAATAAAGAAAAGTATTATCAATTCTCATTAAATACATTACTTGAAGTTTATGTAAAAGAACGTGAATGGCGGAAGGCAGTAGAGACGGCTACTGAATTAGAAAAAATATCAGGTGTATCTTTTAGAATACCAATTAGTCATTTTTTTTGTGAAATTGCAGTAACTCAGATCTTAAACAAAAAATACACATTAGCAAAAAAATCTTTAGAACGAGCACTCGAAGAATCAAAAAATTGTACAAGGGCTAATATACTCTTAGGAGACATACACTCTGAAGAAAAATTATTTGAAGAAGCAATAGTTTTTTGGAAGAAAATTGAATTTCAGCAACCAGAATATTTAGGTTTAGTTGCTCCAAAAATTATTGTTGCCTTTCAGACTCTAAATAAAATTAATGAAGGATTATCAACTCTTGCAAGGTTTTTTGATATATACAAACTTAAGTCGTTACTGAACGTATTATATGAAACTGTTCTAGCTAATGAAGGGCCGAAGCAAGCAGAAAATATAGCCAGGAAAGAGTTAATACAAAGACCTAGCCTCTCTGCTTTAGATCAATTATTTCAGGCTCAAGCCATAGGAAAAACAAATAAAATAGGCAATTTAGAGTTAATTCAACAAACAATTAAAAATACCATAGGAGACAGAAGGTTTTTTATGTGTAAGCAATGTGGATTTAAGGCTCGTCAATTTCACTGGCAGTGTCCAGCCTGTAACGCTTGGGAATCTCTTCCATCAGAACCTGTTGATATAATTCTTGAGGTTAAATAATGAATGTAATTCCAAAATTATTTATCGCAATAGATCAAAATGACATAAATAAAGCAAAAGATTTAATCCAAAAGCTATCGCCAGAGATTTGTGGCATTAAAATTGGTAAGGAATTATTTACAGTATGTGGGCCTGAAATTATTGAATGGTCTCAAGCTAAAGGATTTAAAATATTTTTAGATTTAAAGTACCATGATATTCCCAATACAGTAGAAAAGGCTTGCTATGCTGCATCTGAAATGGGCATATCCATTCTAAATGTGCATGCTCTGGGTGGAAAGGATATGATGCTAGCAGCAAAAGAAGGTGTCGATAAATCAAATAATAATCCATATCTAATTGCTGTAACATTATTAACAAGTATGGATGCAAGAGCACTCAAAGAAATCGGGCTGACCTCTTCAGTAAGCGATCAAGTTCTAAATCTAGCAATAAATACGGGCCAAGCCGGGTTAGACGGAATTGTTTGCTCTGCAAAAGATATTCCAATTATAAAAAACAAGCTTCCAGAAAATTTTTTATATGTAACGCCTGGTATTCGACTAAACAACAGCGCTAAAGATGATCAAAAAAGAATAGCAACCCCATTTGAAGCTATTGAAATGGGATCGAATATATTAGTTATTGGTCGCCCAATAACTCAAGCTATAAATCCAGAAGCTGTCATTAAAGAAATTATTAAAGAAATCTCTTAATTTAACCTAGCAATAAATTTTCATTTATTACTATCAACCATCCCCTCAATATCTTTTAAGTCTAATCTTTGTAATAAATGCACGTAATTAGTAATTGAGTCAGTCTCTGTTTCAATACTTGAAAAAGACTCATAAGGAGACTCGTTAAAAAATAACGCAATTTTAGATGTCAATTCCGGAATAACGGGTGTCAAGAATATACTAACCAGCCTAAAGGCATGGAGACAAGTTGAGCAAATTTGATGGAGGTCCGAATTTACTTTATGCTGGTCTTGATTTTTTGCGAGTACCCAAGGTTCTTTATGGCTAACAAATTCATTTAAAGCTTCGACTTGGGTCATTAAAAGCTTAATCAATTTACTAAATAACCTTAATTCATAATGCTCTAGAACTAAATCTTTCATCTCAGTTATTCGTAAAATTAATTCTCTAGCTTTTTTATCTTCAATTTTTTTTATTGGAACAAGTTTATTTTCAAAATACTTGCTAATAAAACCAGATGTTCGGCTTGGAATATTTATAAATTTCCCAACGAGATCACTATTAACTTTTACCGAAAAGTCTTCTAAATTTAAATCTATATCTTCCATTGAGTCATTTAATTTTGACGCGTAGTAATACCTCAAAAAATTTGGATTTTTAATATTATCAAGATAACTTCTTGCTGTAATAAATGTACCTCTAGATTTAGACATTTTCTCACCATTCACCGTTAAGAAACCATGTGCATAAATTTTCGTTGGCTTCCGATACCCTGAATATTCTAATGTAGCAGGCCAAAATAAGGCATGAAAATATAGAATATCTTTACCAATAAAATGGACTAATTCAGCATTGCTATTATTTTTCCAGAAGTCTTCAAAAGATAATTTATTATTATTTGCAAAATTCTTAAAGCTAGCCATATAACCTATTGGTGCATCCAGCCAAACATAGAAAAACTTTCCTGGTGCATCAGGAATTTC
>Ga0075445_10000827_pt1 | contig 16352 bp, 16 predicted proteins | sample CoawatmetaG02DNA_FD_72350 | JGI IMG/M metagenome (GOLD analysis project Ga0075445, IMG submission 72350) | Marine microbial communities from the West Antarctic Peninsula - Coastal water metaG029-DNA | ecosystem: Environmental > Aquatic > Marine > Coastal | place: Atlantic Ocean: West Antarctic...
AAAAAAAAAAAATATAAAAAAAAAATATGATTTTTTTTTTTCAGGTTTAATTCAAAATCAATATCATTATAAAATTAAAAAAGAAAGATCCAAAAGGTTAATAATACAAGATAGACTATTTTATAGTCCTTTAGGAATCCCGTTATTAAAAAAAAAAAATGAATTTAATATTTATTGGAATATTTATACAGGAATAAAATTTAAAGATTTTATCTTAAAATTCTTGAGAAAATACAAACGACTTCCCGAAAATGAATATATTATTAAACTCAATGAGAGCAGAGTAGTTTTAAATACATTATCTCCTGATAATTTAATTGGCCCCAGATTTTATGAAACAATGGCATCAAAAGCTGTCTGTTTAACTGAAGAATCTGAAATTTTGCATGATGTTTTTAAACCCATGGAACACTATGTACCGTTAGAAAAAGATGAAAATATATTAGAAAAAATAAGATTTTGCCTATCTGATAGTAAAGAAATAAATTATATAATTGATAATGCGTTTAATTATGTCAAAAGTTTCCATACTTATGAAAGAAGATCTCAACAAATTTTAGAATTATTTCACAAATAATTTTTGGTATAAGATCAATTTTAAGTAGTCTATATATTTATGAACTTTTTGATGAGATTGCGAACGTGTTCTATTATAAAACTTCTACCTTATATAGAGTTATAAATAAAAATAATTTTTCAAAAATACATTCCTAATACGTAGCTATACATAGAATTAGAGTTAAAAAAATAAATTTTTAGATAAATGATCCAAATTTTATTTGGATAAATTTAAAAACAATGTAAAAGACTTCAAATGATTAGATATTCTGAAATTAATAAGCAACCTCTATTTTTAATCGAGAGGTTAGGAAAAAAAAAAATTAATAAAAGATATGATTTGACCCCTGAAGATAATTTTCTTCAAGTGTGCTATTTAAATTTACAAAAAGGTATGTCTGTTCAGCCACATTTACATCTAAAAACTATCAAAAAAACCACAAAATCAAGTGAAGCCTGGATATTAATTTCAGGTAGTATTGAGGCGACTTTCTTTGATATTGATAAATCAAAATTATACAGAACAATATTAAAGAAAGGTGATATTTCAGTTTTATTTAATGGTGGACATTCATTTAAATCTTTAACAAAAAATACTAAAATTTTTGAAATTAAAAATGGTCCATATTTAGGATCTCAAAAAGAAAAGGAGAATTTTTAATAATAATGAAAAAAGCATTTATAACAGGTATTGGCGGTCAAGATGGAAGTTATTTATCTGAACTTTTATTAAAAAAAAATTACAAAGTTTTTGGAATTGTTAGAAGAAATTCTATTGTAGAGCACCAAAAAAATAGAATTGAAAATATTGAAAATGATAAAAATGTTGATTTATCTTATGCAGATTTAGAGGATAGATCATCTTTAGATAATCTATTAAAAAAGATTAAACCTGATGAGATTTATAATTTGGCTGCTCAGTCTCATGTAAGAATTAGTTTTGATGTGCCTGAGTACACAATTAAAACAAATGCATTAGGGGTGTTTAATTTATTAGAATCTTACAGATTACATTCACCTAAAGCAAAATTTTACCAAGCCTCATCATCAGAAATGTTTGGAAGATCTGTAGAAAAAAATGGTTATCAGAGAGAGACAACGAAATTTGAACCTACAAGCCCTTATGGCTGTGCAAAAGTTTTTGCATTTAATTTAATTAAACATTACAGAAATGCATATAAACTTTTTGCATCAAATGGTATTTTATTTAATCATGAGTCTCCAAGAAGAGGATCAAACTTTGTTACAAACAAGGTAATTAAAACAGCTGTTGAAATTAAGCTTGGTTTAAAAAATAAACTTGTACTTGGAAATTTAGATTCTTTTAGAGATTGGGGGCATGCAAAAGATTATGTTCGTGCTATGCATTTAATTCTAAAGCATAAAGAGCCAGATGATTTTGTAATTGCAACTGGTTTTACAAGGTCAATTAGACAATTGTGTAAAGCCGTTTTTTCTAACTTAGATTTAGATTATAAAAAATATATTAGACAACATAAAAAATTCTTAAGACCGGAAGAATTAAAATATTTAAGAGGAGATGCTTCAAAAGCTAAAAAAATTTTAAAATGGAAACCTGAAATTTCATTTGAACAAATGATAGATGAAATGACACAATTTTGGTTAAAGTATTATAATGACAAATCATAATGCAGCAATTTATCTACTTTCTTCAAGAGTAAAACTTTTAGAGGATTGCCTTTTTTTTTTAAATAAAAATTGGAATCAAAAATATAATTATCCTATATACGTCCATCATTTTGATGACATCTATACTGAAAGTTTTAAAAAAAAAATTAGAGATAAGATTTCAAAAAATATCTATTTCCATCAAATAGATTACGGGATACCAAAACATATTGATGAAAAAGATCTATTTTACAACAGAAAATATTTAAAATATGTGCGAGAGTCATTTAGTAAAAAAAGATTAGGATATTTGCACATGGAACATTTTGTAGTAAATATAACATCTTTTGGTTTAAAAGGTTGTCTTGTTAAAGATCTTGAAAAATTTGATAAACTTTTACGTATTGATGATGACTCTTTTTTTAAGTCTGAAATAAATTTTGATCTATTTGACCATGTTGAAAATAATCCATTTGCGTCAGGTTATACTTGGTCAAAATATGACTCTAGAGTTAAAGATACTAGGGAGTATTTGTGGGAGTTTTATAAAAATTATGTTAAAGAAAAAAAAATTATTCCTAAAAACAATCAATTAAAAATAGCAATTGAAGATGATAATGAAAAATTAATGCATGATTTAAAATGGTCTGCTGGAAATTTGAATTTATATAATATGAAATATTTTAAAAATAATTCTAATTGGAAAGATTTTACTAAAAAAATTAATGAGTATGGTGGCACATATAAACATAGATGGGGAGATATTCCTTGTATTGGACTATTTGCATATACCTTTTTTGATAAGCCAATATTAGATTTAAAATTAAAGGATAAAAATGTTTATGATAACAAATTTCCATCAATTTATTCGAGTGTTGCTCCTTCAGTAAATAGTTATTTTAATTTACATCACTTCCCTTTATTGAAATGGTATCATCAATTTATGAAATTTATTAAATGAAAATAATATTAAATTTTTTTTTTCATAAAAAATTTATTAAGTTTAAGATTTATAGAAACTTTATAAATAAAATTTATCAACTTATTAAATATGATAAGGATTATTTTTTTAAACCTGAAAAAAAAATCTTAAATTTACATCTAAATAATCTATATAAAGATAAGGTTGAAAAAAGAGATAAGATGGAAGTAATAACTTCTGAACTTTTAGTAAATTTTGACTCAACAATAGATAATAATTTTAAAGATTTTTTTAATGTTGATATATCAAAAATGGTTAGTGTAATTGGTAGCCGATTTAATTCTAATGAAGATCCGTTATGCAAGACTGCAATGCAAATTATAGTAAATAACAACATTGATTTTAAATTATGCTTTTTAAATACTTATTTTCAAAATTTTAAACCAAAAAATTATTCTGAGGTATTTAAAATTAAAGATACTACAGAACTAAATAAGATCAATAGATACTCTTACTTTTATCCTTGGTTCCATGAATATCCTCCAAGAGTTTTACATAATGGATTATTTGGCCCAAAAAATTTTGAGACCGTTGAATTCAGATGTACAAGAATCAAAAATATATATAATTTGATTAAAAAATATAATTATATTCCAGATAAAATAGATTGTATTGAGGGATATGTATTAAGTTATGAAAAAGATTATAGATTTGTAGTAACTTCTGGAACTCACAGATCAAGTGTTTTAAGTGCAATGAATAAATTAGAAAATTTTCCACATAAAGTGCCAGTTAGATTTGATAACATGAGAGTAGAAAATAAAATTTTTTTAATTAAGTTATCTGATGTAGATAATTGGCCCGCTGTAAGTAGCGGATATCTAAAAAAAGAAGAAGCAATTACTTTCTTTAAAAGTTTTTTTAAGGATAAAAAATATTTATGATTTACAAATTATTAAACAAATTACATTATAAAAGTAAGATTATTTTTAGACAATTTTTTTATTACTCTAGGTTTCTTAAAAATAAAAAAAAAAATCATTGGAATGTAAAAGATTTTGAAAATTACGATGATTATATTAGTTTTCAAAAAGAAAAAACTTTAGATCAATCAAAAAGGTCAAAATGGTTAAATGATGAATGGGACACAAAAATAGATTTTTTTAATAAAATTTTTTCTAGTCTTATAAATGAAATAGGTTTGACCAATGATGCAAACTGTCTTTGTATCGGTGCTAGAACAGGCCAAGAAGTTTACGCTCTTCAAAAGTTGGGATTTTCTGCAATAGGAATTGATATAGTGGAATGCAAACCCTTAGTTGAGGTTGGAGATATGCATGATTTAAAATACGACGATAATACGTTTGATTTTATTTTTTGTAATATCTTAGATCATTCACTTTACCCAGAGAAATCAATATCTGAAATTGAAAGGGTTTTAAAAAAAAATGGTTTTTGCTTTCTCCAAATAACTGTTGGAGAAGCAACAGACAAGTATGGTGTTACGGAAATTAATTCTGATGATGGGGTTTTAAAATTACTAGAAAAATCTGAAGTAGTTTTTAGTAGAAGTATTAAACATTATTCTATTGCTCAAAACTGGGAAATCTTATTTAAAAAATAGTAAAATGTTACTAAAAGAATTAAAATTAATAACCAATAAAAAACAGCATAATTCTTTTTGGATAATACAAATACTAATAACAATTTCTGCTGTTTTTGAGGTTATATCAATTTTTGCAGTACTTCCATTTATTAGTTTCGTCATGGGTGTAGACACAATCAATTCAGATAAATTTTTTCAAATGTATAGCTTTTTTTTTTCCGATGTTAATGTAGATAACATTGTCTATTATTCAGGAATCACAGCAATTATTTTATTTGTAATGAGCACTCTCTTTGCTCTCACAATAAATACAATTACAATTTATTTTGCCAATAATACTGCTGCCGCGATAACAAATAATTTATATAAAAAATATTTAAATAAAGAGTGGTTATTTCATGTTTTAAACCCTGGAGACAAATTAATTAGTCGACTTGTAAATGATGCGTCTAAGATTAATCGAATTATTATAGACATTTTTGCTGTAAATTTTAATGCAATAAAAGCTCTATTTATTATTGTATCAATTTTTTTATATAATATTAAAATTGCGTTAGTTTTATCAGTAATATTTATCTTTAGTTATACAGTTCTTTATTTTTTTTTAAAAACCAAGCTTTATAAAGTGGGACAATTGTTATCTGATGAGCAAAGAAATATTCAAAAAAGAACGATTGAGTCTTTTGGCGCAATTAAAGAAATTATAATTTCAAATAACCAGAATTTTTTTTCTAATTATTTTTCAGAAGATAGGAATAAAATTTCTCAAAGAGAAAGTTTTATATTGTCTGCAGCATTTTTGCCAAGATTCATAATTGAGTCTATTGGAATAACAAGCTCTCTTGTATTAATAATATATTATTATTCTTTATATGGAAGTATCGCTGAAGTTATTGTTACTTTTGCTATATTTACTTTTGCCAGCTTTAAATTAATTCCTAGCTTCCAAGCAATTTTTTCTAGCTTGGCCGAAATCAAAGCATACTCAGCAAGCTTTGATAGAGTTAAAAATGATTTAATGAATCTTCAATATGACAGCAAATTAAAAAATATAGCAAATAAACTCCAAGACTTAGATTTAAAGAGTGTAAAAAATTTAGAATTAAAAAATATTTCATTTTTTTATCCTAATGCGGATTCTCCCTCTTTAGAATTTCTTAATTTAAAACTACCCATGAAATCAAAAATAGCAATTGCAGGTGAGTCTGGGTCTGGAAAAACTACATTGACAAATATTTTAACAGGATTAGTGAAGCTTGAAAAAGGAGATATTTTTCTTGATAGTAAAAAGCTTAATGAGGAACTTTTTTATAAATTTCAAAATAAGATTGGCTTGGTTCCTCAGAATATTTTTTTGTTTGATGATACAATATTAAATAATATTTTAGTTAACCAGCCAAGAAATGAAATAGAAATAAAAAAGGTACTAAAGATTTGTGATCTTGATCAATTTATTAGTACATTACCTAATGGAATTAACACAAAAATTGGAGAAAAAGGGGTTAATTTTTCTGGGGGTCAACAGCAAAAATTAGGTATAGCCAGATGTATCTATGCAAATAAAGAAGTAATAATATTTGATGAGGCTACAAATTCAATGGATGCTATTTCAGAAAATAAGATAATTAATAATATAATTGAAAATGATCAAAACAAAACTATTATTTTGATATCACACAATTATTCTACATTTAAAAATTTTGATCATATAATTTTTATTGAAAAGGGTAAGATTAATGAAATAGGAACATATGAATATTTAATTAAAAATAATTTAAAATTCAAAAATTTAGCTAATGAAAAAAAAAACAATGAATAAATTCTTTCTTAAAAAAAAATCTAATATAACAATATTTGATTTAGGCAACCATCCCTTTGCGGATACGTTTATTGCTAAAAATGATTTAAAAAAAAAAGAACCCATTTATCCCTTAAGATGCATTCTAGATAAAAAATCTGGATGTATATTTAATGAAGTAATTACCTCTGATAAAAAAAGGTATAATCTTTATGATTATTCTTACACATCTTCAAATTCCAGCTATTCGAAAAATTACTGGAAAGAATATGCAGCTGAATTTAAAAAGAAATATAATTTTCAGGGCAAAATATTAGAAGTAGGTTGTAATGATGGTTTTTTATTAGAGCATCTAAGTAAAAAAGGATTTGAGTCATATGGATGTGACGCATCTAAATTTATTACCAATTTATCTAAAAATAAAAAGATAAAAGTAATGAACTATATTTTTGATTTTAAAAATAGTAAAAAAATTCAAAAAAAAATTGGCAAAGTAGACTTTATAATTGCAAATAATGTTGTGAACCATTCAAACAATCCTGATGACTTTGTTAAGGGTATTAAAAATATACTTAATGATGATGGTTATTTTATTTTTGAGCAACCTTACTGGCTGGAGATGATGAAAACATCCAGAATAGATCAAATTTATCATGAGCACATAACTTATTTTACTTTAAAATTTTCAAAGTGGCTTCTTGAAAGACATGGCATGTATTTGTATGATTTTGAAATCACACCATATCATGGAGGATCTTTAAGACTTATTGCTAAAAAAAATATTAAGTTTAACAACAAAAATCAAAAAAAAATTAATTCTGGGATAAATCGAGAAGTAAAATTTGGTTTATTTAATAAAAGTATTTATCAAAATATTAATACAAAATTAAAAAATAAAAAAAAGATACTTTATAAAAAAATAGATTATTTTAAAAAAAGAAATTATAAGATAATAGGTATTGGTGCAGCAGCCAAAGCTAACACTTTTTTATGTTATTTTGGGTTAGATAATAAGATTATAGATTTTATAACTGATGCTTCAAAATTTAAAATAGGAAAATCAACCCCTAAAACTAGAATACCTATTTATGCTGACGAAAAATTAAAAAAAATTAATGTAAAAATAGTTGCAATTATATTATCTTGGAATATATCAAGTATATTAAAAAAAAAATTAAAAAAACTTAATAAAAATTTAAAATTTTTAGATCTATAATTTTATGATAGTAAGAAATATTTACAAAGAGCAAAAAGCACCATTAGAATTATTCAAAGATGATAGAGGAATTATTACTGATATATTTTATAAAGAAGATATTCACCATGTTGCCCAAATAGACTCTGAACCAAATGTTATAAGAGGTAACCATTATCACAAAGAAACGACTCAACATATGCTAATGATGTCTGGATCAATGGAATATTGGTATAAGAATGTTGGGTCTGACGAAGAACCCAAAGTAGCATATCTAAAGAAAGGTGATTTAGTATCAACTCCACCTTTAGAAATTCATACTTTAAAAATAGGAGAAGATGGTAATAGTTTTGTAGTTTTTAGTTCAGGCCTTAGAGGAGGTAAGGACTATGAAGCAGACACTTTTAGGGTACCCTCAATTATTTGATGAAAAGAGTTTTAATATTTGGATCAAATAGTACTTTAGCAAAAAAAATTCAATTATTTTTAAAAAATGATTATCTGGTTACTAAAGTAGCAAAAAAAAATATTAATTTTTCTAGAAAAGATAGTGCAAGTCAAATACATAAAGTTTTATCAAAGGTAAATCCAGATATTGTAATTAATTTTGCTGGTGTGTTGGGATCAAATAGTGACATGTATAGAGATGTCTATGATGTTAACTTTTTACCAAACTGGGAAATTATAAAATTTTATATTAATAATAAGATTAACAAAAAAGTAAAAATAATTTTAATTGGATCATCTTCATATAAAAAGGGTAAAGCAAATTATATGCTTTATACTTCTTCTAAAGCAGCTCTTCATAATTTATATCAGGCAGCAAAAGAAAAATTTGAAAATACATCTGTAAATATAGATATTTTTCATCCACCTAGGTTTCAATCAAAATTAATTAAGAATCTTAAAAACAAGGGAAATTTTACAAAAATAGAGATCATTGCAAAAACTTTATTTAAAAAGATTAAATGAAATTAAGTTTTATTACTTGCACATATAATAGGTCTAAACTTTTATCAAAAAATATAGAATCGGTTTTAAAGCAAAATTTTAAAAATTTTGAACATTATGTGATTGATGATGGTTCTACAGATAATACAGCAATGGTTATCAAGAAATACAAGCACATCAAATATATAAAGTTAAGTCGAAATCATGGTCAACCTGGTGCCATGTTTTATTCAAAAGTTTTAGAAAAAGTTAATGGTGATTACATTATGTTATTAGATTCTGATGACCATCTATTGGCTAATGTAAAAAAAATTATTGAGACAATAATTGCAAAAAATAAAGATGTTTGGAGTATGTCATTTAATATTTTATCTAAAAATAGAAAAAAATTAAACTTTAAAAAAGAAAAAGTGATTAAGTCAAAATGTTTATATTATGATAACCATCCACGGTATAATAATGGTGAAGGATATTTAGATTTTATTGATATAAAAAAGAAAATATTTTATAAAAAATTTGTAAAATACTTTAAAAGTCCTAAATATTGGTATAGTTCAGCCATAGATGTTTTTTTTAACAATGATTTTAAAGAAATTTTTTTAAATAAAAAAATAGCATATTTCTCTTTTGATACCGATAATGTTACTAAGGGCCATAATTTAGTTAAATATGCACCCATAACTTTGCATACAAGACAGTATGTGTTTAATAAGTTTAATAATTTTATGGAAAAAAAATATTATGATTATCACTTAAAATCGTTAATTATGAATCAACTTATTTTTCCTGGATATAAAATAAAAAATTTTAAATTAATTTATAAAGAAAAAAATAATTTTGTTAATTATAGAGATTATTATATGTTTCTTATTTTGTTATTATTGCCTTCAAAATTTTTGTTTCTCTTAAAAAAAATATTTAAAAAATATAGATTAAATAGATGAGAAATTTTTCAAACAAATTCAGGAATTTTTCTGGTGATAAAAAATTAAGCTTAATTAAAAAAATTATTTGGTTTGTAATATCTTTCATAAATATTAAATTTAATAGTAATATTTCAAAAAGAATTTATTTAAAAAAATTTTATATTAATAAGAAGTTAATTAATAAAAATGATTTTTTTAAAACTAAATCACCGGTTAGATTAGTTTGTAATACTTTTTGGCAATCTATAAACTGGAAAGAAATTAATGAACATTTAAAAAATGATTTAAAAATTTTAGAAGTTGGATGTGGAACTGGAAGATATTTTGAATTTTTAAAAAAAGTATCTAACTCTACAAAATTTAATTATACAGGAATAGATATAAATAATAGAAATTTTATTAAAAAAAAAAATAAATTTTTTTATTTAGATAATGCAAATAATGTGAATTTATATTTAGAGAAAGTAAATTTTCTTTTTACTCAAAGTGCAATTGAACATTTTGAAAATGATTTAACTTTTTTTAAAAAAATTAGTAAATATTTAAATAAAAAAAAGAAAAAGTTTATACAAGTTCATCTGTTTCCATCTGAAAGCTGCTTGTATACATATTTGTTTCATGGATATAGGCATTATAATTATAAAATGATTTCAAAATTAACCGAATCTTTTGATGATAATCATAATTTTTATTTGTTTCATATTGGCTCAAAGCATACAAATAAATTTACATTTCAACAAATAACTTTGAATAGGGTATTTAAAAAAAAAGTAAATACTATTGATATTAAGAAATTGAAAAAATCTATTCAAATGGACAACGAGATTGAGACATTTAACAATGCATCATTTTATGGTCTTGTTATTTTATCAAACTTAGAAATTAAAAATTTTTTAAAAAGATGAAAAATATATTGCTGATAGCACCTCGTTTTCATACGAATCAATACTATATGATTAGACATCTTTTAAAAAAAAATACCGTTTCATTTATAGCTTTATATAAGGGGGGTATTGAAGACTATACTTTTGTAAAACCAAAAACACTTGCTCAAAGTAATATTTCAATAAAATTACAATCCATTTTTAATTTGAGATATGACACATTATATTTCCCAAAAACATTAGATTTATATAGAAAGATTAAGAAGATAAAACCAGATTTAATTATTTTAAGGATTTATTCTAGACCTTTGCTTTATATTGTTAGTTTCTTAGCTAAAATATTTAAATGCAAAATTGTTTATTATGATCAAACACCCTTAATAAAATATAACAATTTTATATCATATTTAAAATATTGTGAGTCTATCATTGCCAGATATATATTTAGTGCAGCTTGGTATTCACCAATTTTATTAGAACCCAAAGAAAAATATAGTATTCCTTTCTTGGTGAAGACAAAAAAAAAAATTAATTTTATCAAAGATAGATATAAAATATTAATGATTGGAAAATTTCAATCAAGGAAAGGTCATTTTTTACTACTTAAAGTTTTTTCTGAATTAATAAAAAAATATAGAATACATCTAACTATTATTGGAGAAGTTTCAAATCGTGAGCATATTAAAAATTTTAATTATATTAATAGCTATATTAAAAATAAAAATTTAGCAGATGTATGTAAAATAAAGACCAATATTAAATTTAAAGCTATAGACAAAGAGTATGAAGATTGTAATTTATTTGTTTTGCCTTCATATTCTGAGCCAGCAGCGATTAGTATATTAGAAGCTCAAGGTTTGGGTAGACCAGTGGTGTGCAGTGATACATGTGGAACTAGAACTTATTTAAATGAATCTAGTTCAAGAATTTTTAAGTCTAATGATCCTAATTCTTTATCAACGTCAATAAAATATTTTTTAGATCGTCAAAATAATTATAATAAATTTATTAATAAGTCATATGAGAATGCAATAAAAAATTTTTCACAGGAGAAGTTTGAAAGTGATTTTACTAACTTTTTAAATAAAAATTTTTAAAATGAAAAAAAATATTATTTTTTTTTTACACAATCTGAATGTTGGAGGAGCAGAGAAAAATTTTATAAATTATGCTAATTATTTAAGTAATAATAATATTAATGTTAAGATAATATGTTTGTCAGCTAAAGGTATTTTAAAAAAAAATATTGATAAAAAAGTTAAAGTTATAGACCTAAATAAGAAAAGATTAAAAAATTCTATTTTTCCAATCTTAAAAATCATTAATAGTACAAAGCCTGATATTCTTTTTTCATCTTTACTCCATATTTCACTTCTACTGTGTCTTTTCAAAAAAATGAACTTTATTAAGGCTAAACTATTTATAAGACCATCAAATGTGTTATTAACAAATCAGATTTCGACTGAAAATAAACCAAAATATCTAATTATTCTCTTAACAAAATTTTTTTTAAGATATGCAGATTTATTTTTTTGTATTAGTGATAACATATTTAAGGAATTGCAATTATTTAAAATACCCACTAATAAAATTATTAAGATTAATAATGCTATTGTAGATGAAGATTTTTATAAAAAATCAAAAAAACCCTTAAAAAATACTAAAAGACTTAATAAAACAGATTATATTTTATCTATTGGTAGGTTAACAGAACAAAAAAATCACATGATGTTATTAAATTCTTTTATTCAAATAAAAAAAAAATATAAAAAAAAATTATTTTTAGTGTTAATAGGTGAGGGACATTTAAAAAAACATTTAAAGAATTTTGTCAAAATAAATAAAATTGAAAAAGATGTAATTTTCTTAAAAAATTTACAAAATGTATTAAATTATATTAAATCTTGTAAATTATTTGTACAAACGTCATTATGGGAAGGTCAACCAAATGTTTTGATAGAAGCACTACTTCTAAATAAGCAAGTTATTGCAACAAATTGTCCTGGTCAGACCAAAAAAAATTTAGAGCACTTTAAAAATTGCCATCTTTTAAAATTTAATTCGATAAATAATTTATCTAAAACAATTTTATTTTTTTTAGATAAAAAAAAAAGAACGTTTAAATTAAATAAAACCATTAATTATTCAATTAACAATTCGAGTAAAATAATTTTAGATGCAATCAAAAAAAATTAAAATAATACACTTTATTACAACTCTCGGACTGGGTGGTGCTGAAAAAGTTTTATTTAATTTATTAAGAAATAGTAACGACAAACATTTAACACACGAAATTATTTGCTTAAATAGAGGCGGTTTATTAAAAAATAAATTTAAACAATTAAAAATTAAAGTTATTTGCTTAAATCTTGATAAAAATTTTATCAGAGGTATTTTAAATTGTTTCAATCATATTAGAAAAATAAAAAATAAAGAAAAAACTATAATTCAAACCTGGTTACCTCACGCAGATTTGATTGGTGGATTAATCTCAAAATTTTGTGGATTTAATAAAATTATTTGGAATATAAGAATATCAAATTTTACAAAAGGTTCATTTAAATTTAAAACTCTTTTAATAGTCTTATTTAACGGAATTTTATCTAATTTTATTCCAAAAAAAATTATTAGCTGTTCAGTAGCAGGCATTAAAACACATATTAAATTAGGATATAATAAAAAATTATTTTATTTAATACATAATGGATTTACAAAAAACAAAATTTTAAAAAGATCATCTAAATTTTCTAAAAATTTTACTATTGGAATTTTTTCAAGATATCATGAAGTAAAAAATCATTCATATTTGTTTAGAGCTTTAAGTATTTTAAAAAATAAAAACTATAAATTTAACCTTTTACTTTTAGGTCCAAATATTCATACAAAAAATAAAAAGTTGTTAGAGGATATTAAAATCAATAATATTTATGAGGAAGTTATTTTTGTAAAAAAACAAGGTATCATAGATATATCAAAATATTTTTCATATTTAGATTTATATGTTCTTTGTTCTAAAACAGAGGGATTTCCAAATATTTTGGGTGAAGCTATAATAAATGGAATACACGCACTATCAACAGATGTAGGTGACGCTAAATTGATTTTACCTAGTAGGAGAAATATTGTACATAATTATGATGTAATCAAATTTTCTAAGAAAATTGAAAATTTAGTAAAATCATATAGTTTCAAAAAGAGTCGTAATCACATATTGAAAAAAAATAGTTTAATATTTCATAATAAATTTTCTCATAATAAAATGGTTTATAAATATCAAAAAATATGGAAAACAATTTAAATTTAGAACAAATATTTGTATCAGATAATTTAAAAATTATAGATACGGGTGGTTTAATTGTTAACAACATATTGGATATGCGATTACATGAATTTTTTTTTATTTCTATTTATTTCATATTATTTATTTTTTTTGTAAAATTTATTATCAAAAGTCAAAAGCTTAATAAAAATAAAGTTTATTTTTTAATTTCATATCATTATTTTTTTATTATTTTAGCGTACGTTTATTCCTTGTTATATGTGAATGATACAGATAGCTTTTTTCAACAAGCTTATTTATTTAATGAGAATGACGATATCCAAATGGCAAATAATAATATGTCGATCATTAATCATTATTTAATTTATATATTTAATTTACATTACTTTACAATATTTATATTTTTAGGATTTTTTTCTTCTATAGGATTTCTTTTTTTATTTATTTCTTTCAGTAAAATACTAAGTAAATTTCAACTAAATAAAAATTTATTATTTGGAATACTTTTATTTCCTAGTTGGCATTTTTTTACATCTTTCCCAGGAAAGGATGCAATTTTTTTATTTTCTTTAGGTTTATTATGTTTTTATTTTATAAAAAAAAATTTTTTTTATTTAATTATTTCGATTATCTTAATTTATTCAATAAGACCACACGTCGCTTATATGGTTTTAATATCAGGTTTATTAGTTTGGTTACATTATTTCTTAATGGGTATATTAAAAAGTAAAATAATTTATTTTTTTTCAATTGTTTTAATTTTCACCATACTTGCACAATTTCTAAAAATTATTAATCCATACTATTTTGATCTTTTTGTTAACTTTTCTGAAAAAGGAGCTATGTTCAGAAATTATTCAATTTATTATTCGGGATGGTATGAAACAGGGAATAATATATTCTCAAATTCATTAAAATATTTATTTTATCCTTTATTTGATTTTAGTAATCTAAATAGATTTATTATATCATTTGAAAATATTTTAATTTTATTATTTTTTTTAAGAGTTACCTTCAATTATGATCAAAAAATATTCAATCAAATGATTAAAAAAAAAGAAATGTTATTTTCAATATTATTTTTTACAATTATGTTAGTCGCACTTTCAAATTTTACAGCTAATATTGGTATAAGTGCTAGACAAAAATGGATGATGATGCCATTTTTATTTTTACTTATAATTCCATTTTTAGGTAAGTTTAAATCAATCAAGTCATGAGATATCTCATACTGGGAAGCAAAGGATTTATTGGAAAAGGAATAATCAAATATTTTAGAAAGAAAAAAATTCAATTTCTTGAATATGAAAAAATTTCTCAACTAATACCTAGTCAGGTCAAGAAAAAAGATGTTATAATTAATTGTTTAGGAAAAAATATAAAACAAAATAATACTCTTGAATTAAAGAAAAAAATTAAATTAATTAAACATTATAACAAGAAAATATTATGGATACAATTAAGCACACCACTTATTTACAAACAAAAAACAAATTCAAAAAAAATAAATGAAAAAACAAAAGAATCTCCATTTAATGAATATGCTTTATCAAAACTTAAATTTGATAATTTTTTAAAAAAACAAAAAAATTTAAACTTTAATTACTTAATTTTAAGAATTTCAACCGTCTATGATATAAAAATGAAGAGTATGGTTCTAAAAAAACTTAAATTAATAAATAATTCTCTTTTTTATCCATTAATAGTAAATCAAAATACAATATTTAATTATATAAGTTTAGACGAATTAGCTATTTATACCTATAAATTATCAATTAATAAAAAATCATGGAATAGGTTGATACTAATTTCAGAAAATATAAATCTTATAAAATTAATTGGTAGATCTATTAAAAAAAATCATTTTTTAAATGAATTTTTTATTAATATTAAAAAGATATTGGCATTATTTTTTAGCGAGCAAGTTCTATTTCTTACAAATAAAAACTTAATAGAAAATAATTACTTACAAAGATTTATTAAAATTGAAAGTAAAATTTATTCAAATCAAAAAATTATTAATTTCTTCAAAAAATGTTAAAAAAAATTGCTATTGTCTCATCAAATTATGTAAGTATTAAATCTTTTTTGTCAAATCAGATTGAGAATTTATCTAAGAATTATCTTGTAAACATATATACAAATATTGAAAATGCAGATAATTTATTTGGAAATATGAATAAAAATATAAAATTTATTCATTTACCCATCAAAAGAAACGTTAATTTATTCAAAGATTTAGAATGTTTTTTTAAGTTAATATTTTTTATTTTCAAATTTAAACCAGATTTGATAATAACTTTAACACCGAAGGGTGGTTTACTTGGAACATTAACATCATTTATATTAAATATTAACATAAGAATTCATTATTACACAGGTCAAGTTTGGGTAACGAGAAGAGGTTTTATAAAAACATTACTAAAACAGGTTGATAATATAATTTTCAAAATGTCGACAGACTGTTTGACAGATAGCAATCTTCAAAAAAAATTTTTAGAAGATGAAAATGTTGTAAGAAGAGATTTTTTAAAGGTTCTTGCAAATGGATCTATATGTGGAGTTGACACCTCAAGGTTTAAACCAAATTTAAAAAATAGAGA
>Ga0075445_10000833_pt1 | contig 16263 bp, 15 predicted proteins | sample CoawatmetaG02DNA_FD_72350 | JGI IMG/M metagenome (GOLD analysis project Ga0075445, IMG submission 72350) | Marine microbial communities from the West Antarctic Peninsula - Coastal water metaG029-DNA | ecosystem: Environmental > Aquatic > Marine > Coastal | place: Atlantic Ocean: West Antarctic...
AAATTCCTGCAAAAATATTAGCTTTCGGAGAAGCACTATGAATTATATTTGGTTTATATTTGATTATTAAATGTAACATTTTGATTAATGCATATAAATCGTTAGGAAGTGAAAAAGAATTATTAGAATAGTTAAACTTTGTGAATTCAACTTTTAATTTTTTTAATTTTTGAATAGCGTATTTCTCCATTTTTTTTGAAGCAGGGCTTCCAAATATAAGGTGAAATTTATAACCATTTTTTTTTGATTCTTTAAATATATTTAGTCTGTGTGAAACAAAGAATGCAGCATGATTTGATATAAACAATAATTTTTTATTATTCATTTTCATTAATAATCTTAAGATCTAAATTTAAAAATTAGTAAAAAATAAGCTAATAATATAAAAATAAATGCACTGATAAACTCTCCATCAAGTAGATAGGGGGAAAGAGGTAACAAATAAAAAATTACTAAAATTGTAATTGTTTTAAAGTAACCTATTTTTTTTAACAAAATATGATGAAAATGTGTATTATCGGCTGAAAAGATACTTTTTCCTTTTAATAATCTGAAACCAAAACACCTCATTGAGTCTAAAACAGGAAAAAATAAAAATAAAAAAATTTGATCAGCTTTTAAAGTGCCATTTAAATTATAATATTTAATATAATAGAATCCAAGCAATATAGAGAGGATATAAGCGCCAGAATCACCTAAAAATATTTTTCCTTTGAAATTTAGAAATATAAAAATCAATAATGAAAATAGAATTATAAAAATAATTAAGTTTTGTTCTATAAAATATAATATTGAAAAGTTGATCAAATAGAAAAAAGCAGATTGCAAATTAATACCATCACTCATATTACAAGAAATCAATAAAGTTAAAAAACAAAAAAAGGTAAAGATAATTAAACCAATATCAAAATTAATAATAGAATTTGTAAATGTAAATTTAAGGTGGCTAATCAATAACTGTTGATCTATTTTTATCATAAAATAAATTAATATCGAAAGACCTATTAACCTGATGAAAGGCCTAATTTTGTATTTATCATCATATAAGCCTATTAGAAAAATTATTGTTAAAATTATAAATAAATAAACTAACCCCTTAAATTCTGTGTGCTTAAACGTACTTAATAAAATAAGTGGATCTTTAAAAAAAATATAAATAATTAAAAGTAAAATATTAAAATAAATAATCAAACCACCCAAAAGTGGTACTGGTTTTTTATGAATCTTTCTTTTTTCATTTGGCAAATCATAAATATTAATTTTTTTTCCAAGATATTTATAGTTTTTAATAAATAAAAAATTAATAATAATTAAAGTTATAAAGAAAATTGTATCATCTAAATTTAACATTTTTTTTCAGATCCCAAAATAAAAAGATAAAAAAGCACTAATGCAACTAATACTTTTTCAACAATAAATTTTTGTATTTTTTCAGGCAGCATTAATTATATTTTGATAACCAAGATTGAAAAACAATTATATTCCATAACTCCCTACTAAAATCTTTTTTTCCACTGAAATGATTTTCTAAATAATATTTAACTTGTTTATCATTCAAATAACCTTCTTGCTTAATGTTGTTTAAATTTAATTTATTCATACTCCATTCCTTCAATGGTCCTTTTAACCATTCATTAAGAGGTATTGAAAATCCCATCTTAGGTCTATTTATATATTTTTCAGGTATATATTTCTTTAATACCTCTCGTAACAAAAATTTTCCTGTATTTCCTCTTATTTTCATGTCCATTGTTAATTTATTTGAAAAATTTACTATATTAGGGTTTAAAAATGGTATTCTTGTTTCTAAACTATAATGCATTGACGCCCTATCAACCTTATGTAAAATATCTCCTGTTAAGTACATATTTTGATCAGCTAACATAACATTTTCAACTAAATTTTTATTTTTATTAAAGTATGTACTAATTTTTTCCTTAATTTCGTCAATTTCACTAAGTGCACTTTTGTGATTTAAAAGATTGGGTGTATTTTCTGATAAGGATATAATTGAAAAATACATATCTACAATTGTTTTACTATTCATAAAAATAAAGCCTAGTTTTTTTATTTTATCATCTAGTTGTGTGACAGATCTGTTTTGTAAAAATAATTTTCCCAAAATGACTTCCATGCAAGTTAATAAACTTAACGGAATCAAAGAAATAATTTTGCCAAAAATATATCTCAGATTGTAAGGGCAATACTTTAAAAAATTATTCATTTTAGAAAAAGCTATATAACGGTTGTATCCACCATAAAATTCATCTGCACCATCACCAGATAAAATAACCTTTACTTTTGTGGATGCAAATTGAGAAATAAGAACTGAAGGTATTTGTGAACTATCGGCAAATGGTTCATCATAAATTTCTGGAATTTTTTTTGATATGTCAATCATATCCTTAGAATTAATTAATACCTCATTATGATCTGTACCAAGATATTTCGAAATATTTCTTGAATAATATTTTTCATCATATTTTAAATCTTCAAAAACTATTGAGAAAGTCTTAATTTTTTTGGATGATTGACTCTGCATTACAGAGGTTATTAAAGATGAGTCTATTCCACCTGACAAAAAAGAACCAACCTCAACATCAGAAATCATTGAGTCTTTAACAGCTAAATTCAATATACTGTCAAATTTCTCCACGGCATTTTTTTCTGTTATTTGAATATTATCATCCTCACAAAAAGTGTTAAATTTTTCATTATTTGTAATTTTATGAGTGTTTAAATTAAAAGTTAGAACTGTACCGGGCAATAACTTTGAGATATTTTTATAAATTGAATAAGGTTCTGGTATATATGAAAAGTTAAAAAAATAATTCAAACTTTTTTTATCTATATCTTTCTTAAAATTAGGAAAAGAAACAATGCCTTTCAATTCAGATGCAAATAAAAAATTATTATTAGAAAAACCGTAGTAGAGTGGTTTTTCTCCAAACTTGTCTCTTATTAGATGAAGTAGATTCTTTTTTTTATCTATTATACAAATCGAAAACATTCCATGGATTTTTTGAGCCGTCTCAATTAAACCAAATGTTTCAATAGCTTCTAAAATTGTTTCAGTATCAGAAGTGCTATTCCAAGTAGTTTTTTTAAGTCTATTAATTTGTTTTCTAATATCCCAATGATTATAGATTTCTCCATTATATGAAATAACATATCGCCCTGATGAAGATATCATGGGCTGACTCCCCTTGTCACTTAAATCCATTATGCTTAATCTAGTATGACCAATAAATTGTGTTTCATTTAGATTATTCCAATAGCCTTTATTATTTGGTCCTCTATGTGAGAGAGTGGAAACCATTTTCTTTAGAGAGTTTAGGTTAAAAATAGAAGTTGGTTTTTGAATTATAAAACCTGAAATTCCACACATAATATTTTACTTTTTATAACCGATAACACACCAGTATGGTTCTGTGGTGGAAACTTTAATATTATTAAATCCGGTTCTATTAAAAAGACTAATTATAGATTCTGTAGAGTATCTTTTTTCATATTTAGTACCAAATCTATCCAGTGCATCATTTCTCATAATATAGAACGATTTATCTTTATATATACTTAGTGGAATATTTTTTACATCAATATTTAAAAGATTTAGAAAATATGAAATCTTAGCAAGAGGAAAATAAATTAAAAGAGCAATTATTTCGCATAGTATTGATTTTGTAAAAAAACTCTTTTTACATATAAATTTTCTAAGTATTTCTGATAATTTCCAAATCAATCTATACAATTTAGAATGGTTTTCAAAATTGTGATACAGATAAACTAAAAATGGTGATTTTTTTTTTAGTTTTTTATTAATTATTCTAAAACATTTAACCGGATACTCTAAATGATGGATGACACCTAGGGAATAAGCAAAATTTAATGAGTTATTTTTCAAACTCAATTCTTTAATTTCTATATTTAAGTATTCAGCATTTTTGTATTTTTGCAGTCTTTTTTTTGAAATTTTCAAAGCTTTCAAGCTTGGCTCAAGCAAATAAAGCTTTCTTACTTTTGGTATTATGTATTTTGCCCAACGTCCTGATCCAGAACCAAGGTCTATACCTATACTTCTTGAATTAAATAGTTTTTTTGGAAAGATATCAAAATATGAATTAAAAATTTTTTTTAATTCTTTATTTGTAACATTGTTATTGTCAAATTTTTCCCATTCATCTCCAAAGTCTTTAATTGTTTTGTTAAATTTTATTTTTTTCATTTTTTAATCTATAAATTTCATCAGTATTTTTATACATTTTGTTTACGGTAAATTCAGTTTTTACTATTTTATATCCTCTTAAACCATATTTAATTCGCGTATCCTTTTTTTTAAATTTTACAAGAGCATCTCTTATTTTATAGTGGTTTTTGACTGGCACCAAAATTCCACTGATATTATTTTTTACAACCTCGGAAATAGCACTGACATTAGTGGCAACTATTGGTTTTTTTCTAAGCATAGCTTCAAGAAATACCAAGCCAAAACCCTCATATAAGGAGCATAAAACAAAAATATCAATTGAGTCATAAAAGCTTTTAACATCATCTAAAAAATCTATCCAAATAACATCTTTCTTCATATTTTTTTTATTTACATATTCTTTTAATTCTTTTTTTAAAAACCCTTTTCCAACTAAAATTAACTTAATTTTTTTTTTATTATGCCTGTTATAAAGTTCAATAGCATCGAATAAAGTGGTTAAAGACTTTTGAGGGACCAATCTTGCAATACAACCTACTAGAATTCTATCTTTCTTAATTTTTTTAAATTGTATTAAATTTTTTTTATCTGATGACAAAACTCTACTACGAGGAAGTTTATCCAAACCATAATAAATAACTTTTATTTTATCTTTATTTATTCCAACAAAATCTGATACTAAAAAATTCTTAACTGAATTTGATATTGCTATAAATTTAGAAGTTTTTGTTGCAATAAGTCTAGCAAAAAAAGATCCTAACAAAGATTTCGTTTGCCCCTCAGAGCCTTTAAAAAAAACATTATCTACATGTTTTGAGATAATTAATTTTGGTTTTTTTTTTAATAAAAAAATAGAAAAAAAGCACAAGAGCTCCATATATGGCAAATGTGCATGCAAAACATCAGGTTTATAATTGATAATAATTCTTCTTAATTGAAGAAAGTCAAAACAAAATTTGATTAGTCTAATAAAAAAAAAACTTTCATTCGTAAACTTTGGTTTATTTACTTTTAAACCTATGGATATTAAATATTTTTTCCAATATGCACTTTTTTTAGAAAAAAAAATTTCTACAGAATAATTATTTTTTTTCTGAGCCTCTATTAAAGAAACAACATGGTTCTCTGCTCCACCTTTATCAATACTAGTTACCGCATGTAAAACTTTCACTTATTTTCAAAACGTTTGGTTTTACTTAAATGAATTATCTTGTCACAAAAAGATAATGCACTATCTCTATGACTTACTATTATAATTGTTTTTATTCCCTTCAAAAGTCTTATGGATTCTAAAATTTTTTTTTCGTTATTTTCATCAAGAGAACTTGTTGCTTCATCAAGAATTAAAATTTGAGGATTTCTATACAGACATCTGGCTAATGCAATTCTTTGAGTTTGACCGCCAGATAGTAAAATTCCCCTCTCTCCTACTTGTGTATTTTCTTTCTGTGGAGATGAGTCAACCAAATCTCTTAGTTGGGCCATATTTATCGCTTCATTAAAAGAACTTTTATTTATGGGTTCATTCTTACTGAAACAGATATTTTCTTTTATTGATCCGTTGAATAAATATGTTTGCTGTGGAATATAACCTATTATAGATCTCCAGCCTCTTACATTCTTTTGTATACTGTAATTACCATCCACTAAGATTTCTCCTTCATTAGGAATTATAAATCCACAAATCATATTAATTAAGGTTGACTTACCCTCACCAGACTGACCTTTAATTCCAATAGTTTGGCCTTTTATAATTTCTAGACTTAAATTATCAAATAAATCATCCTTCTTTGAAGGATACTTAAAAAAGATATTTTTTAAAACTAGTTTTTGATTAAATTTTATTGGCGTTATTTTATTTTTTTTTATCTCTCTAATTAATTCTAAATTTTTATCAAACACATTTATTTCATCACTTATTTTATTAAATGTTGCTGTGGCATTTTTAAATCTTTGACTACAAACTACAATTCTATTTAATGCTGGCATTAATTTAAATGAAACACCTACATATAAACCTAAAATAGGTATAAAATAACTTGGATTTGGATTATAGAAATATATTATTAAAACAACTGCAATAAAAATAATTACTGCTATCATCTCAATAAAAGTTTTTGGAATATCTAATAAAGTTTGTTTTTTTATTTTTATACTTGTTGTTTCTTCAACTATTTTTTCAAAGGTATTTATAAAAAAGCTTTCTTTTAAATAAATTAATATTTCTTTAAGTCCATTGTAACTTTGTTGAACTTTTTCCACTATCTTCGCCTCATTCCTCTGCCTTATATATCCCCACTCTAAATTTTTTTTTTTTGTAATGATATTAAAAAGAGAAAACAAAACTAAACCAATTACTACAATTGATAAGCTTGCAAGAGGATTTACTAAAAATAATAAAGATACCAAAAAAATAACTATTATTATTTCTGACAAACCCTCAATTCCAGCAATAACAATACCCTGCTCGTATTCATTTACTTCATTCACACATGTTGAAAGCTGATTGTGTGAACTTTCATCTAGATATAATGAATAAGGCTTTGCTATATAGCTAGAAAATAATTTTGTTGTCAGTTTGTTAGTAAGTTTAAATATGAATATATTTTTTGTATAATGAAACCATAAAAAATAAACTCCTTTTAAAACAAAGGTTATCAAAATTGAAAATAATAAATAATAAATTAAGATATTTTCATCTATTTTGTTTAAAAATGAAAAATGCTCTAAAACAAACTTGTGTTCTAATAACAAGCTAGGATCCAATAAAAAAGTAATAAAAGGTATCAAAATACCGATACTTATTGTTTCTAAAATTCCTGCAATTGCCATTAATACGATTATGGAAAAAAACCTGAGTCTATCTTCTTTTTCTAAAATATTATAAAATCGTCTAACCATAAATTTATTAGTTATAACTCTTATCCATATAAGAGCCAATTATTTCTATGAAAAAATTTAAAAAATTAATTAATATGAGCAACCATTATTTCAATATGTGTTTAATTCAATATATTTTGTGCATTTCATTAATTTTTACAATGTCAGAATTATTTTTTAAAAAATTAGATATTTTGCTTGAAGAAAAATAAATATTTGGCCTAAAATTATTGATTATTCTTTTTATTACTTCTAAATCTTCTTTATAATCTACTGTAATTCTATAATTGCTTTGATTTTTAGAATTTATAAAACTCTTTGGCTTAAATAATTTTTTATTATTTATCATATAAGGTGTTACATGTTCCTTATCGTGCTTTAGTTTTGCTCTTTGCCAAGTTTTTTCTAATGTCGTAAAACTGAACATCTCCATATCCATCCCATGAGGAAAGGTTCTCAACAATGTATTAGAAAGATAATTGGGTTTATGTTTTTTAAATAGTCTAATTAATTTCTCTACAAGTCTATAATCAATTAATGGACAATCAGCTGTTATCCTTATTATATTTTCTGAGTTATATTCTTTTGCTGCTTTATAATACCTATCAAGAACATTTGATTCACTTCCTGTAAAATAATCTATTTTATTTTTTTCTAAAAATTTTTTTAGTGGTATATTTTTTTTATTTTTCGGTATTAAAAAATAAATTTTTTTTGGATATTTTACTTTTTGTAATCTTTTGTATTGATATTTTATTAATTCTAAATTATTGATTTTTTTTAAGACCTTATCTTTAAAACGAGTAGATCCTAATCTTGCCTGGACAAAAATAAAAGTTAACATTTATACTAATTACTATTATTTATAATAATTCAGATTTTATTATTTTTCTTAATTGATTGACTGACAAAAATTCTGAATTTTCACCTGAATTATAGTTAAAATTTTTTTTAACATATTTAGATTTTTTGTATTTAGCACTTAATTTACATTTTTCATTTAATATTGCGTAATATTCTTTTAAATCAACAGTATTAATTGCTTCATTTATTGAAATCATTTCTTCATGTAATTTCTCACCCGCTCTTACTCCAATGATTTTTATCTTTGCATTTTTATCAAATGCTTTTACTAAATCCAATATATTGTATGAAGGAATTTTAGGAACAAATATTTCCCCACCTATCATGTTTTTTATTGTCCATAAAACCATCTCTATGCTTTTTTGAAGCGTTATATTAAATCTAGTCATTGAAGTATCTGTAACTAGATATTTTTGATTTTTTTTGATTTTAAAAAAAATTGGAGCAATTGATCCTCTACTACCAAATACATTACCATACCTTACTACGCTGAATTTAATATTTCTTTTACCTTTTATGTTATTAGCAGACGAAAATAATTTATCAGAGCATAGTTTTGTTGCTCCATACAAATTAATTGGTGATGATGCCTTATCAGTCGATAAGGCTATAACATTTCTTACATTGCTATCTAGACAGGCTTCTATTATGTTTTGAGCTCCTGTTATATTAGTTTTTATATATTCAGTTGGATTATATTCGGCTGCCGGCACTTGTTTTAATGCAGCCGCATGTATTAATATATCAACATTTTCTAATGCTAATTTTAATCGATCTTTATCTCTAATATCTCCTAAAAAGAATCTTAAACTCGAATACTTTTTTGTATTATAAATTTTTTGCATTTCAAATTGTTTCAGCTCATCTCTGCTAAAAACAACTACACGTCTTGGTTTATTTTTAAGATTATATAAATATTTAATCATCGCATTTCCAAAAGAGCCTGTGCCACCAGTAATTAAAATGCTTTTATTTTTTAAAAAATTATATTCCATATTTTATTAGTATTTTTTTTATTGTAATGGTTATTTTATTTAAATTCCTCTCACTTAAACTATAATACAAAGGTAAACTCAACGCATTTTTATAATAATTTTCAGAATTTGTGAATTTATAATTATTTTTTAGCTTCTTATAGTATGTAAATTTATAAATTGGTTTGTAATGAAATTGAGGAAAAATATTACTTTTAATCAATCTTTTAATGAATTGATCTTTATTAATCTTTAATTTTTTAAAATTTATCATAACTATTAATAAATGATGAGCTGATATTGTGTTTTTTTCGTGGTTAACAACTTCTAGAATATCTGAAATGTCTTTAAACTGATTGAAGTACTTTAAAAAAAGTTTGTTTCTATGACTTATAAATTTATCTAATTTTTTTAATTGAGAATAAGCTAAAGATGCATTGATATCTGATAATCTAAAATTATATCCAGGCGTTACAATATCATATTTCCAATATTCATTAGTATTTTTTTGCTTAAACATTCCATGAGATCTAAATAATTTAATTCTAGAAGCTAATATGTTATTATTAGTAGTAACAATGCCCCCCTCCCCAGATGTTATAGATTTAACAGGGTGTAGTGAAAATGTAGATAGATCACAATGCTTGCTACAACCAACCATCAAGGTTTTCTTATTATGAGTATACTTTGCTCCAAGTGCATGACAGCTGTCCTCTATTAAAAAAAATTTAAAAAAAATTTTTAATTTATAAAACTCTAGAATATTATTCGGACTTCCGCCTAAATACATACTTACTACAGCTTTAATTTTTTTTAGTTTATTGTATCTAATACAATCTTTAAGAGTTTCTGGAGTCATTTGCCCAGTTTTACTATCTACATCAGCCAAATATATATTAGCCCCTAAAGCTTCAGACATATTTACTGATGCTATAAAATTTATGGCTGGTATTATGATATTATCTCCTCTTTTTAAATCTATTGACTTTAAAGCTATAAAGATTGCACTTGTTCCACTTGAGCAGCAAATGGCATTTTTGACTCCTAGATAATTTTGCAAACTTAGCTCTAACTTTTTTACGTAGGGTCCTGTGGTTATAAGTTTTTCCTTTAAGGATTTTTGAACTTCCTTTAGGTCAGATTTATCTAAAAACTGTTTATTATAATATATTTTTTCCATTAATTATGTGCCCCATTTCCTCATGCCTTTAAATTTTTTATCAATAATTTTTGTCAGTAAAGATGCCGATATATTTTGCAATAAATTATCAAAACCTAATATTTTTTTTAAATCATATCTACTTTTTTTAAACTCAAATCCTAATTCTAAGTCCCCTAGCCTTTTTCCTTTTTTTAGATCTATAATTCTATCAAAAATAAAATTATTTTTAGTCTCAAACGCTTTTAATTGCTCTTTTATATGGATTTTTGAATATTTAGAAAAATACTTATGTGTATTTCCTACCTTAATTGCTTTGATATAAGAAGTTTTCTTTTTCAAATAAAGAGAATAAAAAAAAGCTGAACCTAAATCAGGATGGACAATATAATCGTGACTGTTGATAAAACAATAAACGTTTTTTAAAAAATTTACATTCAATCGACTTCCAGCACAAACTGTATTCCATCCAAATTTATTATATATGCTTTTAACCTCCTCAGTAAAATCAAAAAAAAATATACAAGCAGTATATGGGCCTGGGTAGTTATCCATAATATATTTAATAAAAAAATTATGATTAAAATACCGTTCATCATCAGGATTGCTATGACCTGGAAAAGCTAATGTTCCATTAGAGTCTGTTAATGTATTATTAATTCCTAATATTTCATCTAAGTATATAAATGGTGCACCTATTGGAATTATATTTTTTATCTCATTTTTTTTGCAGTGTTCTACTGTTTTTTTGTCCCAACAATAATAATTAGCGAAAGGTAAAGAATGTTTTCCTAAATCATTAGTATAATAATCTATATGAACACCATGCTGGATTGAACCCCAAATTGCTTTATCTTTAATCCCACAATACTTGGCCAAAATTGATCTATGACCATACCAATTGTTATCTACATACATTTTTATAACTCACACATTAATAAAATTTAAAATTATTTTTCTTCCATGTTTTTGACTTTTTTCAGGATGAAATTGAACACCATAAATATTTTCTTTATTTATAACTGAAGGAAATTTAACACCATAATTTGTTGACCCAATAATAAAATTCTCATTTTTTAAGTTAAAACAATAACTATTTACAAAATAAAAATCACTATCTTTTTCTAATCCCGTTAATAAATTATTTGTTTTTTCTTCCACAACTTCATTCCAGCCAATATGAGGAAGAGGCATTCCTTTGCTGTCTATCAAGTCAACACTCCCAGGAATCCAACCAAGTCCCTCACTAGTCTCAAACTCAGTTCCTTTTTCAGCCATAAGATGCATACCAATACATATTCCTAGTATAGGTTTTTTTTTAACCAAAACTTGATCATTTAAAAAATTAAGATCTATTTTTTCTTTTAACTTCTTTATTGCTTTTGGAAACGATCCTACACCAGGTAAAATTAGGTGGCTGGCGTCTTGCATATCTTCATTTTTACCTGATACTAAAAAATCTATATTCATTTTTTCCAATAAATTTGAAACAGAACCTATATTGCCTGTATCAAAATCTATTATGCAAATTTTTTTTTTAATCTCTGACATTGACTCCTTTTTTCTTTAAATAATTTTTAGCTTGTCGTGGAGTCATTTTTGAAAAATGGAATATTGATGCTGCTGCTACAGCTTCTACGTTAGTTTGATCAAATACATTGAACATATCTTCATAAGATCCGCAACCACCTGAACATATAATTGGAGTTTTTATTGTTTGTTTTATCTTTTTTATTGTCCTAATGTCATATCCATTTTGCATTCCATCATTATCTATTGAGCACAATATAATTTCTCCACATCCAGTTTGCTCAAAAATTTTTACCATTTCAAAAACATTTTTGTCAATTTTTACAGAGCCACAATTTCTAAAAACTTGATAATTTTCATTAATTTTATAATCTAAACTTGCGATAATACATTGGGAGCCAAATTCTTTAGCAGCCTCTCTTAAAAAGTTTGGATCTAATATGGCTGCTGAGTTAATTGAAACTTTGTCTGCACCTACTCTTAAAAGTTTTTCTATTACTCTTAAGTTGTTAATTCCTCCACCCACAACTAAGGGAACAAAGCACTCTTTAGCTACATCACTTATTAAAGAATAATCTGGTAATAGTTTTTTTTTTGTAGCCAAAATGTCATAAAATATCAACTCATCCACCTCTCTAATATCGTAAGTTTTTACAGACTCTATTACGTTTACTACAGGACGATCTGATAAAAAATTTTTTCCCTTAACTAGTATATTGTCTTTATAAAGTAGAGTAGGAATTATCCTTTTTTTTAGCATCTATCATTAGTTGTCGTGGTTAATTTTTTTTAAATTTAAATAATTATCTTTAACCAATGTGCCATCTGAATTAGTTTCAAATATTTTTTTATTAGTAAATTTATCACAAATTTTGATAAATTCATCAATTGAGAGCCCTATATCTTCTAATATTTCTTTAAGTGGTTTGCCCAGATATGTTAACGGAAATTTACCTTCATTTTCAATTACATATTTCAAAGCATCTTCTCTGGAAATCTTATTTCTTCTCACTTCCATTGAAATCTGGGCTGTAGCCCTTCCAAATCCAAATTTTAAAAAACAAAAATAATCATGAATGCCAGTGTGATAATTGTCTAAATTTTCAAAATTAAAATATGACCCCTCTACACTTTTGTGCCATGATAAAAATCCATTTTTTTCAGCTATTTCTGTATTTTTTGCACTATCCCAATTAAAATAATAACCTAAAAAAATTCCTTTTATTTCTGCTTGGTTTAGTTCTTCTATGTCAGGGAATTTATACAAAATTAAATTTTTTTCTCTTATTCCATCAATTGATAATAAATCATCAACTCTAAGAGCTCCCATACCGCCAAATTCTTGAAGCCAATTATGATCCAAAACATTTTTATTTGCATCCTGATCTGGTCCACCATACTCAGCTTGGGAATTTTCACCCCAGATAATTAATTTTATCTTGTGTTGTATTGCAACTCTTATTGGTAGAGTAAAAATTGCAACATGTTCAGGCCATGAAATATCACCAATTGTTTCTAAACAAAATTTATTAATTTTTTTTCTGATTAATGGATTTAAAGTAATCTCAATATAGTCAACTCCAAGATTTTTTATATTTTCAATATTTTTTCTACCAATTTCAGTTAAAGAGTCAGTCGAAGCTGTAACGCATAATGGATTAAGTCCATATTCAAGCGCCTTTACTACTTGATAAGTACTATCCTTTCCACCTGAAACAGGAATTACACAATCATGTATCTCTCCTGAGTTATTTTTAAATTCTTTTACAACATCTAAAAAGCTTTCTTCTCTTTCTTTCCAGTTAATCTGATTTTTTTTTCCTACAAAAGAGCAAGCATTACACTCACCTTCATTATTTAAAAGAAGGTGAGGCTTTGTATTTGGGTACAAACATTTTGTACAATAAATTAAGTTACTCATTTTTTTTGAAGTAAAAACCACGTGATATCACCTTGGGGGTGTTTGTCTCGATGGTAAGTAAATCCATAATCAACTAATTCAATTTTTTTACTATAAGTCTTTAAAATTTCACCAGCAAAATCTCTTTTAAAAAGAACATTTTTATTCCCACGATAATTTACACTAACAGGTGTAGGGTTATAATATTCTGCAATAAGAATATAGCCTTTTGATTTACAAGAATTGTAAATATTCTTGTAAAGATTTTTTAATTTATTTGGGTTTACATGTATTAAAAATCCCTTACTCAAGACTAGATCATATTTATCTTTTTTCTTATAGTCTAAAGCTGAGGTATTTATTGCATCTACATAATTAAGTTTTTTTAAATTTTCATAAGCAATTTTATTAATTTCAATAGCTTTTATTTTTTTTAATTTTAAAACCTTGTTAAGAGCCATTAAATTTAGACCAACATTTGAACCAAATTCAATCATTGATTTTATTTTATTTAATTTAATTTTTTTAAAACAATTTTTAAAAAAAAATTTATTATTAAGAACCCATTTTGATGTGCTATGTCGTCCAATATATTCAGATCCGAAAGAACCTTTCCAGAATTTTTCTTGGGGAGTAGATGGCAGTTTTTTCATTTTTGCAATTTATATAACATATTATACTTAGTTGTCACACTTTTTCATCTTCCTGTTTAGATGATTGTAATTGTACTTTTTTGTTGTTAATGTGAGTTATATTATGAAAATATTATTTATTAATCCAAGCTTAAGACTGGGCAGCGATCATTTATTTTTGCCAGTTGGATTAGGATACGTCATGACGTATGTTAAGGAAGCCGGTTATTCGTTTGATTTATTAGATGTAGATGGTCGTCAACTTCAAGATGATTATATTGAGAATTATTTTAAAGAAAATAAATACGATGTGATTTGTGTCGGAAGTATAGTAACCCACTATAGGTGGATAAAATGGTGCATTAACACAATCAAAAAACATCAACCAGCAACTAAGGTAATTGTAGGTAATTCTGTGGGTGGAAGTATTCCAGAAGTACTTTTTAAAACAACTGGTGTAGATATTGTAATTTATGGTGAAGCAGAAGTAACTATGAAAGAAGTTTTAGATGCTTTAAAAGCTGGGGATAATTTGGGTGAACCACATGATCCAGTAGTAGAAGTGCCTCACGCCAACAAAGGATATCCAGCAACAATTAAAGGAGCTGGAATACCAGGAATAATATATAGAAATAAAGAAAATTTAATTATTAATAATGGAAAAAGGAAAGCTGTAAAAAATATAGATGATTTTTCATTTCCTGACTGGGAACTATTTGATGTTAAACACTACTTAAAAACTGGGATGAAACATGGGGCTTCTCACGCTTGGTTTTATCCAAAAGATGAAGCTGTAACTATGCCAATAAATACTGCTAGAGGTTGTGTATTTAAATGTACTTTTTGTCATTATGTTTTTTGGCATGATCCCTATAGGCATCGATCTGCAGAGAATGTAATTGCAGAAATAAGATTATATAAAGAAAAATATGGTGCAAATTTCTTTAATTTTTGGGATGAATTATCTTTTCATAAAATTGGTCCAGCAGAAAAATTCCTAGATCAATTAATTGAAGCAGATTTAAAGATACACTGGACCTGCGCAATAAGAGCCGATCTTATGGGAAAAGATGAAGACGCAAAAGGTAATCCAATTCCAAGGGAAAGAAGATTGAATTTAGCAAAAAAATTCGTGCAAGCAGGATGTGTATCCGCAGGATATTCACTTGAGTCAGGTAATGATAAAATTCTAGAAACAATGAACAAAAAAGTTAAGTCAAAGTATTTTCATGAGCAAGTAAAAATTTGTCGAGAAGCTGGCTTAATAACAAACACAAGTTTAGTTATTGGTTATCCTGAAGAAACAAAAGAAACAATAGATGAAACTATGGGTAAACTTGAAGCTTTAAATGTTTATCCAAGTGCAGGATTTTTACTTCCACTTCCAGAAACAGGGATGTGGGATCATGCAATTAATAATGGATTTATAAAAGACATTGATAAATTTCTAACTGACATTACTGAAAGACAAGATTTTAGTCTAAATATGACTTCTATAGACGAAGAAGAGTTGAAAGCTTACACAATGGGATGGTTGGATAGATTGAATAAAAAATATGGTAACTTAGAAAAAGATAAGTTAATGAAAACTGGTGGATATGACAAGCATTCTAAACACCAAGAAAAAGATAAGCAGGTTGATAGAAATAAAACTACTAAAGATAGCTTAAATTACGGCGCTCAAGAAGGAACTATGAGATAAAGAGGGTTAAATCTTCTATTTGATATTATCAAAATTTATTGAGAAATCTCCAAAAACTAACCATTGTAAAATAAAGAATAGTCTTGATTTTATTAAAAGATTATAATAATTAAACTTTATATTGATCGGTGGGGAATCAGTGTGAAATTCACTGGCTGTTCCTGCAACCGTAAAGTCGGAGTGCCACCCAATATAGCCCGTTGTTGAATGAAGGCCAGGAAAAGTCTAATTCTACTATGAAAAATAAGCATCGGCATTAAATTAACTGGATTAGAGCTAAAGCTCTTAATCCTATAAATGATGTGAGGTTGCTAATGAGAATAATTTTCGTATGTCTAATTTTTATTTTAAATGTTTTTTCTGTAAAAGCAGAAAGTTTACCTAATTGTAAATGGGACAATAGAAGTGGAACCCC
>Ga0075445_10000839_pt1 | contig 16227 bp, 16 predicted proteins | sample CoawatmetaG02DNA_FD_72350 | JGI IMG/M metagenome (GOLD analysis project Ga0075445, IMG submission 72350) | Marine microbial communities from the West Antarctic Peninsula - Coastal water metaG029-DNA | ecosystem: Environmental > Aquatic > Marine > Coastal | place: Atlantic Ocean: West Antarctic...
GAACAAATCTCATAAGTTTTAGAATTATTTAATGCTATAAATCCGCCCATATTTACAATTCCATCTTTTTTTGCACTCATAGTCATGCCATCTGAGTGTGAAAACATTTCTTTTACAATTTCCTTTATGCTGTGATTGGCAAATTCCTTTTCTCGAATTTTAATAAAATAAGCATTTTCAGCAAATCGAGCACCATCAATAAACATACTAATATGATGTTGGTTACATAATTTTCGTACAGAACGTATATTTTCAAGGGATACAGGTTGCCCACCCACTGAATTACAAGTAATGGTGATAAGCACAAATGGAATTTTACCTTTTGGGGTCTCTTTAAGAGTTTTTTCTAGTTTTTGTAAATCAATATTTCCTTTAAATGGATAATCTGTTTCTACATCAAAAGCTTCTTTAATTGTACAGTCTAGTGTAGTAGCTTTTCTATATTCTATATGTCCTTTTGTTGTATCAAAATGAGCATTTCCAGGAACGAAATCCCCTTGTTTAACTAAAGCTGAAAACAAAACATTTTCTGCAGCTCTTCCCTGGTGAGTGGGTATAAAATATTTAAAACCAGTAATATTTTTTACAGTTTTTTCTAACTTTAAAAAAGAACTTGATCCCGCATAACTTTCGTCTCCAAGCATGATTTCTGCCCATTGTTTATCAGACATAGCTCCTGTTCCAGAATCAGTAATTAAGTCGATGACTACTTGATTACTCTTTAATTTAAATAAGTTATAAGAAGCTTCTTTGATCCATTTTTTTCTTTCTTCTGGATTAGATTTATGAATGGATTCTACCATTTTTATCTTGTAGGGTTCTATGTAAGGTAATTGCATGTAAAATTGATTTATTGAATAAAAAATTTAAAAAAAGATCTTATAAAAAAGATGAAATAAAAAGAATTATAGCGAATAATAAGAATCTCGATTCTTAATATTTTGAAACATACAAAAAGGGTAGACCTTTATAAACATGGATTCAAATTTAATAAACTAGGAATGAAATCTACAAAAAAAAAATGTGATTAATAAAAAAGTATTTTCTTTATTGGAAACATAACTCTGTAAAGGCCATGATAAAGTTTATATAATTCTTTTATTTAGGTATGAAAAAAATTGGTATAATTGTATTATTTACATTTGCTAAATGTAATCAATCCGACAAAGAATATACTTCTCAAGCTCCCTTATTTGAAAATGTTAATTATTTCACCCTTACTAACGAAACTACAAACGGTGGGAGTCAAATAGGATATTTAAAGTCCGATTTAAAAGAGAATGATGTGGTATTTTGTTTTTGTGATGCTTTTTGTACTAGAAAAATAATAACTGTTTTTGAATTACTATACAATAAAGACTCCATCGATTTTAGATTTAAAGTAAAACCTAATGACCCTTTCACCACTCAATCTTCCAAAGTTTGGTGTATGAAGGTTAATTAATTTTTCTTGCAAATTAACCATAAATGTATTTCCTTCTTTTAGTTCGTCAACTTAAAGTAAAAACATCCTTATTATTTAAAAGGTAGATTAATAAGTTTTAGATAATTTTAATATGGATTACAGACATATTTTATTAGATTAAAGTTACAATTTTTAAATTCCTATATTTAATTAGAATAAGTAAAATAAACACAATAATTATGAAAAATTTATTACTAATCACATTTACTCTATTTTGTTTAAGTTCTTGTACTTCTCCAAATAAAGATAAAACTGAATTTAATTATTTTTCTGAACAATTTGCTGATATAAAAATATTAAGATACCAAATACCTGGATTTGATAAACTAGATCTAAGTCAAAAAAAACTTGTTTATTATTTAACTCAGGCTGGTCTTGCAGGAAGAGATATAATGTATGATCAAAATTATAGATATAATATTTCTATAAGGACTGCATTGGAAAAAATATATAAAAACTATAACGGAGATAAATCTTTAGATAATTGGAAATTATTTGAAACCTACCTTAAAAGAATATGGTTTTCAAATGGCATTCACCATCATTATTCAAATGACAAACATGATCCAGGTTTTTCAATTAGTTATTTAGAAAATTTATTAGATCAAACTAATACAAAATTACACAAAGAGGCTTTTGATGTTATCTTCAATAAAAAAGATAATAAAAAAGTTAACCTTGATGCTAGTAAAGGATTAATTAAAGGATCAGCGGTAAATTTCTATGGTCCTAATGTAACTACGGAAGATGTAGATTTTTATTATAGTGAAATAAAAAAAGTTTCTAATCCTGAAAAACCTATTTCACTTGGATTAAATTCCAAGCTTGTTAAAGAAAACGGGGAACTTGTAGAGAAAGTTTGGAAACTCAATGGAATGTACAGTGATGAAATAGAAAATGTTATTTATTGGTTAAATAAAGCCTCAGAGTTTGCTGAAAATGAAAAACAAAAACAAGGTTTGGTGCTTTTAATAGAATATTACCAAACTGGCGATTTAAATATTTGGGACGAATATAATGTTGTATGGGTTGAGACAGTTGAGGGAGATGTGGATTATATTAACGGTTTTATTGAAGTTTATAACGACCCAAAAGGATATAGAGGTTCCTATGAGTCAGTAGTGCAAATAAAAGATTTTGAAATGAGTAAAAAGATGAATGATGTTTCAAATAACGCTCAATGGTTCGAGGATAACTCCCCAATTATGGAAACCCATAAAAAAGAATCTGTTGTGGGTATTTCTTATAATACTGTAAATGTAGCAGGAGAAGCTGGAGATTCGTCTCCATCTACTCCAATTGGAATAAATCTTCCAAACGCTAATTGGATAAGAGCAGAACATGGCTCAAAATCAGTTTCTTTAGGTAATATTCTTTATGCATATGGAAATGCTGGTAGTAGTGGAAGATTAAATGAATTCGCTTTTTCAGAGAAAGAAATAGAACTAGAGAAAAAATATGGAGAAGATGCTGGAAGTTTAAGCACAGCTCTTCATGAAGTTATAGGGCACGCAAGTGGTAAAATTAATGTAGGGATAGGAACTCCAAAAGAAACTTTAAAAAGCTATGCTTCAGCATTAGAAGAAGCCAGAGCAGATTTAGTTGGTTTATACTTTATATCCGACGTAAAACTTGAGGAAATAGGTATATCACCTTCTGCATTAGATATGGGAAGAGCAAGTTATGACGGCTATATTAGAAATGGTTTAGTTACCCAACTTATAAGAATAAAACTTGGGGATGATATAGAAGAATCTCACATGAGGAATCGTCAGTTAGTTTCTGCTTGGGCATATGAAAAAGGATTAAAAGATAATGTAATTGAAAAGATAATAAAAGATAATAAAACATTTTATGTGATTAATGATTACAATAAATTAAGAATACTCTTTGGAGAACTTTTAAGAGAAATACAAAGAATAAAATCAGAAGGTGACTTTGAATCTGGAAAAAATCTTATTGAAAATTACGGAGTAAAAGTAGATCAGGTACTTCATAAAGAAGTTTTGGAAAGAAATGAAAAATTTACATCTGCGCCATATAGTGGCTTCATAAACCCTGAACTTTTACTAATTAAAAATAAAGATGGAAAAATTACTAATATCAAAGTAACACAACCAAAAAGTTTTGCATCTCAAATGTTAAATTATTCGAAGACTTATTAACTTGATTGATTGATAAAATCAGAAATTAATTTGTGAAAATGATGAACACCTTGCTCCCTTGTTGGTGAAAACCTTCCAGCTTTATAAAATGATGATCTTAATCCATTATGAACATTTTCTACAACGAATTCATCTTCTTCCTCAACTTTTTGGAGCTGATTTCCAGCTCCTCTATTTAATTTAGATTTATCATACACATAAGATCTAAAAGAAACTCTTGTTAAACAATCTGAAACTGGTTTAACAATATTTAGAGAAAGACCCCAAGGATAAAAATTAAACATCATATTGGGGAAAACCCAATAATAGTAAGCGGCTACATTTTTTCCAAAATCAATATGATTCTTTGGTAAATCAAAAACATCTGTATTATCTTCACCATAACCAATTTGAAGATTACAATAATTATAAATTTCTGTTTTATAAATGTTATAATCTAAAATCTCATTTAAATCTTTATGAACAAAAGGAATATGAAATCCCTCAAGATAATTATCGCAATACAATGCCCAATGTGCATTAATTGTAAAATCTTTAGATAATGAATTATCTGGCTCAAATTTATCAATTGGGAGGAAACCAATTCTTTCATTCATTCTATCTATCACCTTTTGAAAATCAAATGTTGGATTTAATCCTGCAAACAATAGCTTACCCCATTTAACAAGAGGGAATTTATGTAAGTTATCGCATGGTCTTGGAAAATTTTTAGCCTTATCAAACTCAGGCATAAATTCAAATTCACCCTTATTATTAAATCGCCTTCCATGATACATGCAGGTGATTTTTTTTGATTTACCAGGTTCAAAAACTAATATATTTCCTCTATGGGTACACACATTAGTTAAACAATGTATAGCACCCTTCTCATCTTTGGTTAAGACTATAGGTTCATTTAAATAATTCTCTAAAATAACCGTTGGATAAATCGAACTTTTATCTTTTACTAAATCTGAATCTCCAATACATTGCCATGATTTTAAAAATATTTTATTTTTTATCAATTCAAAAACAGAAGAATTTTTGTAAAAAGTAGACGGAAGAGTTTCTGCTTTTGTAATATCAGGGTCAATTTTATATTTATCTTTCATTAATATTAATTAACTAATTTAAAGGAATATAGATTATTATTTTGAAGAAGCAAAATCAAAAAATTGGATTATTAGCGGCTATTTCTTTAATAGTTGGAAATATGATTGGCGCAGGAATTTTTGTTTTACCTGCTAGTCTAGCAAAGTTTGGAAGTATTAGTATAGTAGGTTGGATATTTACAGCGACTGGAGCATTAATCTTGGCAAAAATATTCAGTAATTTCAGTAAATTAATTTCCAATAAAAGTGGAGGACCTTATATATACTCTAAAGTAGTTTTTGGAGATTTTATAGGATTTTTAGTTGCATGGGGTTATTGGATTTCCTGCTGGATAAATAATGCGGCTATTGCGGTGGCTATAGTTAGTGCACTAAGTTTCTTTTTTCCTCAACTTGTAAGTAGCCCACTTTATGCTACAATAACTGGATTATCTTTTATATGGTTTTTCACGTGGACATCTTCTAAGGGAGTGAAATCTTCTGGAAATATTCAAATTATAACCACTATTGCTAAAATAGTTCCTCTTTTATTTGTCATAATTGCAGGAATATTCATATTTGATTATGATACTTTTCCAAATTTTAATATTACAAATAAAACAGATGTTGAAATATTTCCAATTGTTAGTGTAATGACATTATATGCCTTTTTAGGAATTGAATCCGCTACAATTCCAGCAAATAGTATTAATAACCCAAAAAAAATAATTCCAACTGCTACAATGGTAGGTACTGTTATTTCAACTTTAATATATATTCTTGGAACTATTATTTTATTTGGAATATTACCAAACGAAATAATAATTAACTCACCTGCTCCCTTTGCTGAAGCTGGCCAGGTTATCGGAGGAAAATATGCAGGTTATTTTGTTTCTGCAGGAGCTGCAATATCAGCAATAGGAGCACTAAATGGATGGATATTAATAACTAGTTATATGCCTATATCTATGGCTAACGATGATTTATTTCCTAAAGTATTTAAAAACACTAATTCTAAAGGTTCACCAATTGTAAGTCTAGTTTTTGGAAGTATACTAACTTCATTTGTAATGACTATGAACTTTTCCGAAGGGCTAGTTTCTAGATTTGAGTTTTTAATACTATTGACTACTTTGTCCACTTTAGTTCCTTACCTATTTGTTAGTGCGGCCTACATACTATTTCACATTCAAAAAAAATATATTAAGCTTAAAATTCTTAAATCAACTATATTAGGTTTTTTAGGGATTATTTATTCAATATGGGCAATATTCGGATCTGAAAGTGAAACTATTTTCTTTGGGTCTATTTTATTAATAATCGGAATTCCCTTTTACTTTATTATGAAAAAAAAACCCTTTTAAAAAATAAAAGGGTTTTAAATAATTAATATTTATTTTCTGTTATTTTCCTTGATAATCAAAATAACCTTCGACAGGGATCATTAAATGATCGTATCCGGTTCCTTGAAACATTACATAAGGAGCTCCGCTCATAAAATCAGTGGTTTGTCCAGCAAGCGTTGATGGGTCTTTTGGCATTAACATTAAATGTGATCCAGATTCAATCCATTGGCCTTCGGCTGCATCTTCTTTATTCAATACCATTTGTTTTGAATTATCTTCACCCATATCACCATGTAACATCCAAGCCCATCCATCAGAATCCATTTCAGGCTTAGTTTTACTCATGTAAGCAGTTACCCATTTAAAAGATTGAGCATCACCAACCATAGCCATGGCCTCGTGAGCATCCTTCCAACCATTTTCTGGATCTGCAGGTCCTCTTGGATTTGCTGGCATCGCAGTCCATCCATTGGTTCCTTCTCTCAACATAGTTCCGTCTGCATCCATTACTGTACAATTAGCAGCAATAAAAGATGGAGCAGCTGTACTATATGCCCAAACTTTCCATTCAGTAGATGTGTGGGAAGCATCTGGCTCTCCGTTTGTACTAACAACTAGTTCAACAGCAGTTGTTGTAGTTGTATTATTACAGCTTACAAATAGAACCGCAACAAATAATAAAAGTATTTTTTTCATAGGTTTTTTTATTTAATATATTAAAATTAATTAGATTTTACATCCATTTTTGGATCGTATTTACAACACATAGGAAGATTTTCGTACGAATCCATGTTGTTTTCAACTAATTCAGTTCCATATCCTGAGTTAGCTATAGCTTGATGAATACTCATTAAATCTACTATTTGAGAATCATAAACTAGATTCACTTGCTTTGTTTGTACGTCCCAATCAGCATTAAGAACTCCGTCTAAAGAATTGGCTGCTGTTTCAATAGTTTTTTTACACATTTTACAATTTCCTTTCACTCCAAAAGTAGATTCAGTACCCATAAGTTCTACAATTTTTTCAGGACTAGGTTCTGAATTTTCGGATGAAAATGTAGATGGAGAAGTTCCAAAGAAGAAGAAACTATAAATTAGCAAACTAATAACTAACCCTCCTACAATAATTTTTAAATTTTTATTCATGGTTTTAATTTAATGGATTGATAATGTTTTATAATAACAACATTCAGGTAAACTTTGATATTTTTCTTCACTTGCTTTGTAAATTTCGGTATCATGACCTAAATCAGAAATGTTTTTATGAATGTTATCTAGAGATGTTTTTTTAGAATTATAAATAATAGATAAATTATTTGAATTAATATTCCAACTGGCATATTTAACTCCCTTGACCTTAATTGCTCCCTTTTCTATTCTTGATTTACACATGTCACAAACTCCGCTAACTTTAAAAAAAGCCTTTACATTTTTAGATTCAGCGTTCTGACTAAACATATAGCCACTTATAAGAAAAAGAAATAAATATTTCATAATAAATTCAAAGTTACAATTTTAATCTAAGTCCAGAATAAATCATAGTTCCAGAAATTGGAGCATAAATTAATGAACTATCAAAGTTTAATCCAAATGGATCATTTTTTCCAAGTATTGGATTTCCTTGTTTATAATTTCCTAAGTTTTCACTTCCAACATATACCTCAAATTTTGTTGAAAAAACTCTTGTAAGTTGAGTATTCATCAAATTATAAGATGGAGAAAAACCTTTTAATAAAGATTGTTCAGAATGCAATGGCAATCTTTGCTTTCCAATCCAATTGTAAGTAAAATCAAATCTCCATTGCCCTCCGTTTTCATTTAAATTTGAAGAAAAATCTAAATTTGTAAAAAATCTATTTTTTGGAGTTAATGGATTTTGTTTAAAACCTGAACTATATTGCTTTTTTACATTATAATTTTTAAAGGCTGATTTAAGTTTGATATTATTATTAATAGAATAGTCTAATTCAATTTGAAAACTTTTAGCAAAACTCTTTCCATCAAGATTATAAAAATGTAATTCACCTTGTTTTTCCCAATCTACTACAATTTGATTTTGAAAATCAGTGATGTAATAATCAATAGTAATGTCTCCTTGTTGGTTGTTTAGATTAAATCCTTGTCTGAAACTAACTCCATAGTTCAAAGCTTTCTCTGATTGTAAACCATAAAAATTGCCTTTTTGATTATCAATATAAATTTTACGACCAGAGGAGAAAACTCGTTGATTTTCAGAAAAAATATTTGACGACTTTCTCCCTGATCCAATAGAAAATCTAAATACTGACCTTTCTAGTGGTTGAAATCTAAGATGAAATCTTGGTGTAAAAAAAGATCCTAAATTATTATGAACATCGTATCTTAAGCCAGCTACTAGACTTAGTTTATCTAAATTATCATAACTGTATTCAAAAAAGGCTCCAATTGATTTATCTATTCTATTATAAATTTTCTTTTCTGTATCAACAATTTCTTTAAAATCATCATAAGAATAATTAAAACCTGTCTTAAACTTATTCATAGTATTTCCTAAAATAGAATTATAAAGAAGGCTTGAATAAAAACTATTTTGTTTTATATTATAATTTCTTAATCCAAAAAAAGATTTTTGTACATGTCTTGAATAAGCCATTTGAAAACCTGCAGATTGATAAGGAATATTTGGATTCACGTAACCAAACTTAAAATTTGAATCAAATCTTTTTGTGTTAATTTCACTGACCCAAGGTTTTCTAATAAAGGCCATTTCTTTAGTATTTTCACCAGATTCTTTTTCATCTTTCATGATTCTTAAACCCAAAAAACTTACTAATCCTTTATCAGTATTTATATACTGCCATCTGTTAAACAAGTTAAAAGCCTTAGATTTAGGATGATCTAAAAAACCATCTAAATTATTATCATTTATACTATTATTCTCATTAACATGTATATAACCACCAGTACTTAGTCTTTCATTAATTTTTTTATTTAAATGTAAATTCAATTCATTTCTACCCATATTAGATCTGAATAAATTCAAAAAAAATAGAGAATCATTTAATGGTTTTTTCAATTCAACATTAATTTGACCTGAAATACTTTCAAATCCATTGACTACACTTCCTGTTCCTTTTGTTATCTGCATACTTTCCACCCAAGTTCCAGGAATAAAAGACAATCCAAATACTTGAGATGCACCACGGACCATTGGAATATTTTCCTCAGTAATTAACAAATATGGACTTTCCAAACCGAGCATTCTTACTTGCTTTACACCTGTAATAGCATTGGAAAAACTAACATCTATAGAAGGATTAGTTTCAAAACTTTCTGAAATATTACAACAAGCTGCTTTTAATAATTCATCGCTTGAAACGTTGACAATATTTTGTGTTTTAAAATATGATTTTTGAATTGTATTTTTTCTTTTGGAAATTATAACCTCATCCAGTACATTAGAATCTTCTGTCATTATATGATTATACTTTTCTTGTATATCAATGACCATTAAATCTTCTTTAAATCCCAGCATTTTAAAAATCAATTTATTGTAAGATTTTTCTAACGGTATGGAATAAAATCCGTTTTGATCTGAGATAACTCCAACAGATGAGTCCAACCAGTAAACACTAACTCCCTCTAAATTAATTGATTTATTTTCTTCATCTAAATAAGAAATAAATCCTGTTAAATATTGTTGTGAGTATGACTTGGAAAATAAAAAAAATAAAAAAAATAATATTTTATATTTCATTGTCTAAAAAAAAATTTGTTCGATTAATTGAATTTATTCTTATGTCCTCCCAAAACAAATTAATATCAGCTTTATGGTAATCTTTAACAGATGAAAGCAATATTTTTCTAAAGAAATTCAATTTTGGAAGTTTTATATATACTTTACTATCAATATTCTCAATTTTAACTGTTTTTGGATATATTTTTTTATTTAAATAAAGAAATCCTTTATGTTCGTCGTATTTGGATGTCTTAGTATTGTCCCATGTGATAGGGTTAGAACAAATTGCACCTTCTAAATATTTATAATTAACAGTATAAGAAAATTTAGCTTGCTTTTTTTCTGAAATTAATCTAAAGGTATTCCATGAAACGAAACCACCTATTTCGTTTTTATTAATCATAGGCTTTAGGTACTTAAAATCGTCCTTGGTAATTTTGGTTCCTACTAAATACGCCGCAACTAATTTATTTTGTAATAATTTACCATCAAAAAATTCCTGTAAAATTTTTTTAGCATGTCCTGCTCCCTGACTATGCCCAGCAATTATGATTGGCTTGTCATTATTGTATTTTTTCAAAAATACCTTGAAAGCTTTTCTAATATCAGTATAAGCTAATTCATAAGCTTCTTTTCCTCCGTTAAACCAAAAAGATTCTCTAAAAACTCTTAAATGAGCTTGTCTATATAATGGAACATATAATTCGCCAACAGATGCCCACGCAGATGCTTGAAATTTAACACTAGAAGTATTCACAAATTCAATCATTTTGGGATCATAAACATCAGAATTCCAAGATGTATTTTTCTTGTCCCAAAATAAAGTAGGGTGTATGAAGAAAATATTTACTGGCAATAAATCATCTTTATTAATAAACTCTTCTAAAACTTTGTTTTCTTTTTCTGGATGAACAGCCCAGGATTTTAAAAGATCATAATTTGGGGAAGGAGATGGCTTGAAATTACCATACTCTTCACTTGTATATTCAGTTCCATTTTTAGATTCCGACAACAAACCGCAGGATGATAGGGTTAAAAAAAATATAATATAGTAATATTTCATAATCAATAATTTACAAATATCGTGCTAAATTCATATAGTTTAGTAATTTTGTTGAAAAAATATATGTTATGAATAAAATTGTAATGTTTTCTATTTTGTCTTTATTTATTTTTAGTTGTAGTATTCCAAATATTATTGTTGTAGAACTTGAATCCAAAAACACAACAAATGTAATTGGAAATGTTGTTTTTACAGAAATGGAAGATGTTGTTACAATGATAGCAGAAATTAAAAACTTAGAACCCGGTAAACACGCTATTCATCTTCATGAAAAATCAGATTGTTCCTCCAATGATGGTAAATCAACCGGAGGCCATTGGAATCCAACTTTAACAAACCATGGAAAATGGGGTGATGAAAATGGATTTCACGTAGGAGATATCGGTAATTTTATTGCTGACGAAAATGGGATTGGAAAAATTAATTTTTCAACCGATTTATGGTGCTTAAATTGTGCAGATAAAAATAAAAATATTTTAGGAAAAGCTATAATAGTTCACCAAGGCATAGACGATTTTAAATCTCAACCCTCAGGAGCAGCTGGATCTAGAATAAGTTGTGGAGGAATTATTATAGATAATGCTATATTAAATTCTGAAAATTAGTTTTACCATTCTCTTTCTTTATTACTCTTTTCTATTTCAGAAATTTCATGCTCGGTTAAAACTTTTAAAAAAGAGGGGTGTTGTTCAATGGCTATTTCTATCTTTTTAACTATACTTTCTACAGATTCGTTATCATAGTCTATTTCAAGTTGATTTTTAATCTCCATTGACTGTAAAATATTTCTTTTTTTAATTCTAATTCCTTTTTTATCAAAAGATCTTCTAAACCCATCTATAACAATTGGGATAACTATTGGTTTATATTTTTTAATTATATGGGCTGTTCCCTTCCTGATAGGTTTAAAAGGTGTAGTAGTTCCTTGTGGGAAAGTAATTACCCATCCATCATTTAGCGCAGTCCCAATTTTACTGACATCACTCATTTTTACCTGTCTATTAATATCTTCTCCTTGAGACCTCCACGTTCTATCTATAGAAACAGATCCCACATAAGCCAAAATTCTAGGGAACAAACCATCTTTCATAGTTTCCTTTGCAGCCACAAAATAAATATTCAATTTAGGCTGCCATAAATACATTACGTTTTTAATTGAATCATCCCTACCACTTAAACTTGCATTAAATACATGAAACATTGCAAATACGTCTGCAAAATAGGTTTGATGGTTTGACACAAATAAAACATTATTATTAGGAAGGGATCTTAGTATTTCAGATCCTTCAATCTTTAACTTATTAAATCGGTTAAATCTCGTATGAGATAAAAAACCTAAAACCCTAATTAACCATTTCTTAATAAAGAGATTGTGACCAAAGGGATTTCTTTTAAAAATATTCACTTATTAAATTTATATATTGTAAATATATTAAGAATTAACAATATCGTTAAATAAAGTAATAAACTCATTAATTATCATCGCAGTAGCTCCCCAAACTACATGACCCTCAATAATATAACTTGGAACTATCATTTTTTTATTTTGAACAGAAACTAGAGATTCTGAACTCTTCATATTTAATAAATCCTTTAATAGAGGTTTAATTATAATTGAAACTTCTTTAGGATCTGGGTTAAAAAAAGGGTTACCGTTATAAACACCTATATAGGGTTGTACATTAAAATTGCTGGGCGGAATATAAACTTCAGACAAAGGTCCCAAAAGATTAATTAGAGATTCATCAACACCTAATTCTTCCACAGTTTCTCTAACCGAAGTATGTTTTAAATCAAGATCAGACTTATCCTTTTTTCCACCTGGAAAACTTATTTGGTTTGAATGAACTCCGTTATATGTATTTCTTAAAATAAGAATCATTCTAGTATTTTTATTTTGATCTCCATAGAACAATAACATTACAGCAGCTTGATTAGGGTTTGTAGGTAAATAACCTTCAAAATATTGTTTAAGTCTGTTGGGAGGAGCTAATTTTAAAAGAGATTTATATCCTGGTAGATTAAAATCATTTATTTTTATTAAAATATTTTTAAAATCAGAAAAATGCATCTAAAAAATATAATTATGGTTTTAAGCATTATATGCTTAATTTCTTGTAAAGATATTAGTAATAAGCCTTCAAAAAAAATAATAAAAAAAAAGATAAATAAAAATGAGATCATAAAAGAAAAAGATTCTTTTTTATTGACTGATGAAAATGCAATTCCTTTTTTTTATGAATATGAAAAAAATAATAAAGAAAATCTTGTAAGAATAATAACTGATTTTGGAAATATAGATATTAAATTATTTAATAATACCCCATTTCATCGGGCAAATTTTATTTTTTTAACAAAAAAAAAATATTTTGATGGAGAATTTTTTCATCGAGTTGTTAAAGATTTTATTATTCAGGGGGGTAATTCAGATCACCGAAAAACATCTAAAAAAAGAAAATCAATAGGAAGATACTTGCTTCCACCGGATACAAAAAAAGGATATAAACATCACAGAGGAGTTATCTCAATGCCAAGTAGTGAAATTGAAAACCCCCATAAACTTGCCTCTCCTTATGAATTTTTTATAGTTCAAAAAAAGGATGGAGCTTATCATTTAGACGGAAATTATACTGTCTTTGGTAAAGTGATAAAAGGAATGAGTGTAGTGGATATTATTGCAAATTTAAAAACTGATCAAAGAGAATGGCCTTTAGAAAATGTAAGATTTAAGACTGTTATAATGAAATAAACAACACGTTTATTACTTATTCTTATTTATTTATTATATTTAATAGTAATAATTTATATTAATGATTATAACTAAATAAGAAATGACGATAGTTCAATTAAAATACGCAATAGCAGTTGCTGAATACAAAAACTTTACAATCGCTGCAGAAAAATGTTTTGTTACCCAACCTACTTTGAGTATGCAAATTCAAAAACTTGAAGGAGAATTAGATATTATAATATTTGACAGAGGAAAAAAACCAATTGCACTTACAGATGTTGGAGCAAAAATAATTCAACAATCCAAAAAAATTGTTAGTGAATCTGAAAAAATGCAAGATGTAGTAGATAAAGATCGTGGAGTAATTGAAGGTAATTTTAAAATAGGAATTGTTCCTACAATTATGCCTACTCTTTTACCTATTTTTTTAGATGAATTAGTAAATAAATATCCAATGCTTAAAGTCTCATTTTATGAATCACCAACCTCAGAACTTATAAATCAACTTAAAAATAACCGTTTAGATTTAATTATAGCTTCAACTCCTTTAGAAGATGATGAACTAATCGAGAAGCCGATTTATTATGAACCATTTGTAGCTTATTTACCTAAAAAAAATAAACATTTTGGTAAAAAAGAAATCACTCCTGAAGACTTATATTCCAACGATCTTTTACTGTTAAAAGATGGACATTGCTTTAGAAACAGTGTTGAAAACTTATGTTTTGATTGCAATGAATACAAAGGAAAATTTGAAATAAAGAGCGGGAGTTTTGAAACTCTAATAAATTTGGTTGACAAAGGACTAGGAATTACTTTCTTGCCATATTTAAACACATTAAGATTAAACGATAGACAAAAACAAATGTTGCATAATTTTAAAAACCCAAAGCCCTCCAGAGAAATAAGCCTAGTTTATCACAAAAATGAATTAAAGATTCATATTATAAACGAAATAAAATATCTTTTAAGTGAGCTTATTAAAAAACAGAATAATTTTAATGATATAAATATTATTAGTCCTATAAAAAATAGAGAAGCGTTAAGAGTGTAGTTTTTTATTTTTTACCTTTAGTGTCCATTCAAAACTAAATTTGGATACAGTATCTCCTAAAGAGTCAGTTCCTGACGAATTTAGCCAAATAGTTTGAGGCTGATCTGATGATATTGCCAAATTTATGGATTTTCTGATTTCACTTCCTTGATTACAACTAAACGATATTTTACCTGTTGCTTTTTTTGAAAAATTAGCTTTGTTGTTTAGAACCAACATTGAAAATTTTTTCTTACTTATTGATATTTCATTAATTAATAATAAACCCGTGGACAATTCTGCAGCCATTCCTTGAACTGCCCAAAACATAGACTTAAAAGGGTTTTGATTTATCCAACGATGTTTTACACCAACTAAACAAGATTCTTCATTTACAGACTTAACCCTAATTCCACACCACCAGACTGAGGGGAGTTTAAAAAAAGTATAAATATTATATTGAAATGGACTTTTCATTCTAATCCTGCTAAATAACGTTCTGCGTCAAGTGCTGCCATACAACCTGTACCGGCAGCTGTAACTGCCTGACGATAATCTTTATCTTGGACATCCCCAGAAGCAAAAACACCAGGACAGTTTGTATCAGTAGTTTTTCCTTTTGTAATAACATAACCAGCATCATCCATATCCAATTGACCTTTAAAAATTTCCGTATTTGGTTTGTGACCAATAGCAATAAAAAGACCTGTAACTTTTACATCCTCTATTTTTTTTGTGTGGTTGTTAACAATTCTGACTCCTTCGACAACATCTTGACCTAAAACTTCTTCAATTTCAGAAAAATATCTAACATCAATATTTTCTCTAGATTCTACCCTATGCTGCATTGCTTTAGAGGCTCTCATCTGTCCTTTTCTAACTATCATAGTAACTTTAGAACATAAGTTGGCTAAATAAGTTGCTTCCTCAGCTGCAGTGTCACCTCCACCTACTATGGCAACATCTTGACCTTTATAAAAAAATCCATCACAGACAGCGCATGCGGACACTCCCCCACCTTTTAATCTTTCTTCTGAGGGAATTCCTAAGTATTTAGCAGTAGCTCCAGTAGAAATTATAATACTTTCAGCTTCAATTTCTTTATCATTGTCAACTTTAACTTTGTGTATTCCACCTTTAGAATTACTAAAGTTAACATTAGTGACTAAACCAATTCTAACGTCGGTTCCAAACCTTTCGGCTTGTTTTTGTAATTCAACCATCATAGTTGGCCCATCGACACCGTCAGGGTAACCAGGAAAATTATCAACTTCTGTTGTTGTAGTTAATTGCCCACCAGGCTCCATTCCTGTGTAAAGGACAGGTTTTAAATCTGCTCTTGCAGCGTAGATTGCAGCGGTATAACCTGCTGGTCCTGAACCAATAATTAAGGTTTTAATTTTTTCTATCGACATATTAATATTTATGAGTATAAATTTAAAATATTTGATCACTTTCTTTTCAAAAAACTATAAAAAGTTATCATCATAAATTATTAAAATATAATTATGCTTTAATGTTTGATGATTTTTGAAATAATCCTATATTTGCGCCGCTCACCTCGGGGTGTAGCGTAGCCCGGTTATCGCGCCGCGTTTGGGACGCGGAGGTCGCAGGTTCGAATCCTGCCACCC
>Ga0075445_10000841_pt1 | contig 16204 bp, 12 predicted proteins | sample CoawatmetaG02DNA_FD_72350 | JGI IMG/M metagenome (GOLD analysis project Ga0075445, IMG submission 72350) | Marine microbial communities from the West Antarctic Peninsula - Coastal water metaG029-DNA | ecosystem: Environmental > Aquatic > Marine > Coastal | place: Atlantic Ocean: West Antarctic...
ATATAAGGGGTTATTTTTTTTAAACTCACCTACCCTCTCTAGTACTTTTTTAATTGTGAGCTCTTCATTGAATACTGGAATTATGATTGATAGTTTCATTAGATATAATTTTAAGAATTTTTATTTTATATCAAATTCATGTTAATTATCTATTAAATATTGGTAATTTAATCTAAATATTAGAAAATCTAATTAATTAAATATATTTTTATGAAAAATATAGCGAGTAATCTTATAACTATTGTTATTCCTTCAAAAATTATTGATAGCAATCTTAAAAATTGTGTGTCCAAAATAAGAAAATTTTATAACAGTATAGAAATTTATTTAGTGTTAGATGAAAAAAATCAAAAAATTTTTGATAAAGATAAAAATATTCAAATTCTAATCTCTGGGAAAAAAACAATAGGGTATAAGAGAAATATTGCTGTAAAAAAAGTTAATACAAAATATGTTTGCTTTATTGATAGTGATGCATATCCAAATTCATATTGGTTAAATAAAGTTGATGAATTATTTAAAATATCAAATAAAATTGGAGCAGTTGGTGGACCAAATTTATCCCCAAACACCAATAATCTTGAAAAAAAATTAGTTTCAAGGATGAGAAAAAATTCTTTTGTAACATTAAATAAAAAAACAAAAGATAAAAATGCCTCTCCTGGATTTATAGAATTTTTGCCAAGCTGTAATTTAATTGTCAAGACTTCCCTTTACAAAAAGTGTAAGGGAATGTATGAAAAATTATACTCTGGCGAAGAAATATCTTTAAACTATAATATTAAAAAGCTTGGTTATAAGATTTTATTTGATCCAGAGATTTATGTCTTTCATATGGATAGAAACTTTAAACACTATGCTAGACAAAGATTTATATATGGATCTACTGGATTTAAATTATTTTTAAAGTTTCCTTGCTTTCAATCCTTTCAATTACTAATAGCTTCAGCTCCATTTCTGTATTTATTGTTATTTCCAATTATTTTATTAAATAATAAAATGATATTTCCTTATTTATCTATTCAAATCGTTTTATTTATATTTTGCTTAATTGATGCTGTTAGAATAAATTACATGAATAATTTATTAAAAAGTTTGAAGTTGGTACTCATTAGTATTTATGCGCCTGGTGTTGGTTTTATTTCAAGTATTTTACTAAATAATTATTTTATTGGAAAATTTTATACACAAAAATAAATGATAACTGGAAAAGCTAAACTCTCCTCAGTTCTTACAAATGTATATTTAAAGAAGAATAAACCAGTCAGTCTTATTCATTTTTTGACAAATAGATGTAATGCAAGATGTTCTTTTTGCTTTATTGATTTTGATAACCCCAAAACATTTGCTGGAGAACTATCTTTACCAGAAATTGAAAAATTGACTAAAACTTTGGGAAATTCTTTACTTAATGTTAATTTTACTGGTGGTGAACCTTTTGCAAGAAAAGAGATAACTGAAATAGCAAAATTATATATCAAAAATACTACTATACAGTCACTTTATATTACTACGAATGGTAGTCTTCCAGATCGTGTAGAAGAATTTGTAAAAGAAATAACAGAATTTGATAAAAATATTGAGCTTAATTTTCAAATTTCAATAGATGATTTACCAGACAGACATAATGAAGTTAGAAAAGTAAAAAATATTTTTCAAAATGCTGTCAAAACTTATAATTTATTAAAAGAGTTTAATAATCCAAAAGTAGTTCCAAATGTAAGCATAACAGTAACACATGAAAATTGCTCTAATATGGAAGAAATATTTTATTATTTAGTTAATGAATGCAAAATAAACTCAATTAAGTGCTGCATAGTAAGAGATGAAGGAGTTTACAAAACTCCAGAAGAGAAAAAGAATAAAATTCTAAATGCTTACGACTGGTTAACAAAAAAAATAATAGAATTACAAAAAACAAAAGAGCTTAGAAATTATGGCAATTCTATACAGGGAAAAGTACATAATAAAAAAGATGAAATTTCATGGGCATTAATAAAAAAAACATATAAAAATAATGACTATGTTAGCCCATGCCATGCATCTTCTTTGTTTGGGGTTATAACTCCAGATGGGAAAGTTTATCCATGTGAAATACTTGAAGATAAATTAATAGGCAATCTTAGAGACCATGATATGAATTTTATGGAGATGTGGAATAGTGAAAGCAATACTGAAATTAAAAAATTTATAAAAGACACCAAGTGTAGATGCACTTATGAATGTGCACTATCTTTTAATATTTTAGGAAACTGGAGATATCAACATAGATTGGTAGCTAGTCTTTTTACTAAATATTAATGATATTCAAATCAAGACTAATATACATTTTTTATATTTTTATTTTAATAATAACTACAAATTTTGTGGATCTTATTGAGGGTTACAAAATATTTTCTGACCAATCTGCTTATTATAAATTAATATATGCTGCGCCAGGATATCCAAATGAAGCAATACAGAGTTTCCAGGCACAAAGATTTTTTTTTCCTTTTATTATTGGAACTATTATTAATTTTTTTACACTTGAAAATCATATTAATACAATAATGATTATTATTAATATTATATTAATTTTTTCAATTATTTTAGTTTTAGTAAATTTATTTGAGAAAGAAAATATTGATAAATTATTTTATCCTTTTTTAATTGCAATTCTTATTTTTAATCCATATTTTGCAAGATCATTCATCCATGCACCACTAGTTATTAATGATCTAATATTTTCACTAGGATCCATTTTTTTGATATTAGGGTTGAAAGAAAAAAATATTTTAATCTTAATTATTGCAACTTCAGTTTGTGCGTTATCAAGACAAACTGCAATGCTAATTCTTCCATTATTTATTATTTTATTTATTTTTGAAAAAAAAATTAGGACTGATATTAAAAGGTTTTGGTACCTTTTACTTGGTCTGGAGATAATTTTAATTTTTTATATAACTTTATTTATTTCAAGTGAATTTAGTGAAAACTTTAGTTTTAAAAATGTATTATTTGGTATTTTTTATTTTGACTATAGTTTTTATGAATCATTTTTATTCATCATAAGGCTTTATATAGCAAATTTTATAATACTTTTATTTATATTAAAATTTTTTATAGATCAAATTTACCATAACTATGATTCCAAAAAAATAACCTTCGTATTGATTTGTTTATTTTTAGCTTTTTCATTTTGGGTGCAACCTATATTAGCAGGTCCCAAAATTGGTGCTGGCAATGAAGCTAGATTAACAGTTTTATCATTACCAATTTTTGTTTACTGTATTGGTATGATAATGAAAAATTTATATGTTAAAAAAAAATACCTAAATTTTACTATATTTTTATTGATTATTTCAAGCTTACATCATGAATATTCTGTTTTAAAAAAAATATCTATTTATAATAATATTACTTTTGCCTGCTTAAGTTTAATTATTTCTATTATTATTTTTACAATAATTAAAAGAAACTTTTTATTTAAAAAAATAAAAAATTAAGTTTTTGGTAAATTAAACCTAACAATTTGATTTATGTTATTTTGTGTATAGATAAATTTTATTCCACTTTTTTTGCTGCATTAAGGTCACTTAATTGATAACCAATCATAAAACTTCTATTCCTATTTATAGACCAACTTTTAAATAAAGACTCGATCATTAAATTACCTGGTTTTCTAAATCCAGAATTCTTTCTAAATTTTTTTACTTTAGCATTTGGGTGGTAAAAGCAAAACCTTAAGTCATTTATAAAAATGCCATGTTTAATTGAAATTTTTTGCATTGTTGATGATCTAGGATCCCCAAGTGATCTATGCCCAAACTCTATACGACCTTGAAACCATCCTACAACTTCACCTTTACTTAAACTTTCGGCAGTTTTATCAAAAATTTCATCTTCATTTAATATCTCAAATTTTGCATTTATATTAATCAGGTCTTTTTCAATTTTTTTTGATCAAAGTCTAGTCCTAGGTATAACTCTTGCATACTATCATTTTTATTAATTTCTCTTTCTTTGTTCATCCTACAGAATCCCTATTGCAAAATTGGCAGCCGCACAGGCACAACTAAAGAAATAAAAATTATCAATTTAATTTAACTTTAGTGCTTAAAAATTTTAGATAACTTGTGTCAAAAGTTTAATTATTGTGTTGATTATTCCGTTTTAAAAGAATTATCAGCAAAAAGTAATGCTTTTACAATTATGGCTAATGCTGATATGATTCTTATTAAATTGTTGGCAGATTTAATTAAGAATTAAAATTAATATTTCATTAATAAAATATAAGTTGTATGAAGTAATATAATTTGAATAAAATAATTTATGAGTGATCTAGTTAATAAAATTTGCACAAAAATAAAAGAAGAAAAAAAAGATAATAATACTTTTATTATTGGTATAGATGGACCTACAGCTGCTGGAAAAACTACACTAGCTGATAACATTAAAAAAAAACTTAAAGGTTCAGAAATATTTATTTTCAAGTTAGATTGGACTTTAAAAGATAGAAAATTTAGAGAAAACTCCTTAAAAAATTATAAAAAAACAAACACTTTTTTTTATTATGAGGCAGAAGAACATATGAATCTTCATATAGCTTCTAATTTTTTAAAAAAAGTCAAATCACTGAGCTCAAAAAAAAAAATTAATTTAACGTTAAACAATCTCTACGATAGAGAAGGTAGCACAAAAAATGATTTAACAATAAAAACAACAATAAAAAGGAATACAATAATTATAATTGAAGGTCATTATACTGGTTATAAAGAAATCTATAAATATATTGATTTTAATATATTGCTACTTTCAAAGAAAAATGAATTAATTCAAAGAAAAATAAATAGAGTTAAAAAGTATAGAAAACCATTAGATACAAAAAAATACTTTGAGTTAATAGATGTTCCTTCATTTGTGAACTATTTAAGCAGATTCGGTAATAACTATAATTTAATTTTTGATAATACTAATTATAATAAACCGAAAAAAATTAATCATTCTGATTTAAACACTTGGATAGATAGTGTTTTTGATAGAAAAAAATCTAAACATTTAAACTTACCTGTAAAAAGTCTTTTTGATAAAATTAATTTTTACCAATCAATAAAAAAAAATCTTATATCGGAAAATGATTTTAAACAAATTATTGAATTAATTTTTAAATTAGATGATTTTATAGGAAAAAATATAACATCTTCAATTAATGAAATAAAGAGAGATATTGATGAAGAAACCACAAGACTTGTAAAACAAATCAATACCTCTTTTGTAAAAAAAAAATTTGATTTCATTTATACAAATAACTTTCACAACCTTTATCATAAGAAATTCCCAATAAATATGGGCTTTAGTTTTAAGTCATTAAAGTCTACGATTAATTTAACTGTAAATTATAACGAAAAATTATTAGAAATTTTTCTGCACTGGAATGGAGGTGTAGAAAAAATATCTATTAAAAGAGTAATATCAATTTTACAAGACAAAAGATCATTAAATTGTGATTATTATAAACAAAATATTGAAAAGGTTAATTTTCTTAATACTGCAATAATATCAAATTATATACCTACTGATTTTACTTATATTGATTTTTTTGAAAATAAATTTCAATTCAATAATATCTTAACTAATTTAGAAGAGTCTAATATTTCCTCAACTGAAATAAAAGAATATTTCTATGAAAATAATAAACTATGGATACAGCGATTTGCAAAATTTAAAGAAAGAGATTTTTTTAAAGAAATACTAGATTCAATAGGTGCCGATAGCTTTGTAATAAATAATTATTTATTTACATTTAAATCGTGTTCTTTTGAGTCAAACAAAAAATTTGCTAATTTTTTTGAGTCATGGAAACTAAATACTTTATTTTCAAAACAATTAGAAAAGAATAATAAAAAATATGACGATATAATTGATAGTGATAGATTAAAACTTAAACAAATTATCAATTCAAAAACTAAATCATTTAAATGTCTTGATGGAAAAATTTTCTTTTCGCCAGAAAATGAAAAATATAAAAATTTAAAAATACTGAAAAAAGATATTAAGTTTTTGCTTTCTCACAAAAAAAGAATAGTAAGAAAAGCAATTTGTAGCTATGTAGCAGCAAATTATGCTGATAGTTTTTTTAATACAAAAAAATTATGGCCAGAGGATAAAAATGTAATTAATAAAAGCATTACCCTTTCAGATCTCACTAAAATTAGCCCAACTATTTTAAATGACCTTTACTTTTGGTTAAATATTAAGAATGCTGGAAAAGCAATATTGGCTGCAAATATATATGATATTAGAAAAAATAGTTTAGATATTTCTGCATATTTACAAGCTTCTCAAGAAAATCTTAAGCCTATAGTTTTGCAATCTTCATTTAATGCAATAGGGCATAAAGAAAAATATAAAAATAAAATAAGTGAAGGTTATCTTAAATTAAAAAATGGCCCTAACGAATTTGTTGAAAATATTTTAACTGAAGCAAGAAATATTTTTCTTAAAAATAATAACAAAGATTTTTTATATGGAATAGGATTAGATCATGTTGATTTTAGATACGACATGCCAAAAGGAAGAGTTTATAGATTTTTAAATAAATTTAAAACTAAAAATAGCATAACACATTATACACTTGATAGCTCTTTCTTGTTAGAAAATCCAAAAATAAAAAATTTTACTAAAAATAAAAATAAAATTAATAAACAAGTTATTAAAAATGAAATTAATTTATTAAAAAGAATAGAAAATAATCATCTTTATGATTTTGAATTTTGTGCGAATGAACTAAATTATATTGAAAATGAAAAAAAAGTATATGTTCCAAGTAAAAAAGATATAGAATTTTTTGCAAGAGAGTTTTTTGAACAAATTCAAAAAACTAATATAAATTATATTAATTCCAGACCAAAATTAATTATTGGAAATTTAGGAACTGTACATCATGGTTATGATAATAATAATTATGTAAAGTCAGATGCATCAGCTGAATGGATTAGTGTTATAAAAAAATTCAATTTTATTTCAGCTGTTTTGCATGGAACATCAAGAAGCCATCCCGATGTATTAAAAAGAGCTACTGCAGGGTGTTTTAAAATAAATGTTGCTGGTGACTTTCTTCAAGTTTTGGTCTCAAATTTACCGGAAAATTTGAAAAGTATAGTTGCAGATAAGAATGATAATGAGAAAAAGAAATTGTTTCTAATAAGAGATAAATTAAATAAAATTAGCAAAAGAGATAATAATAAAATTTATTCTGCTTTAAATTATAAATGCAAAGACTTAATGAATCTAATTAATAGTCCATCATTATCTATTAATGACGTAAATTATTTCAAATATAGAAGTTACAATATAAGTAGCAAACAAAGTGATTATATATCTTCAATCTTATCAAGCCAAATTTTAAATTTTAAAGAAAAATTGAGTAAAAAAAATAAAAAGGGAACATTTTTAATGTCACCAATTGAAATAAAATATGGAGACTTCTTTAAAAAAGTTGCTGGTCTTTTTATTAAGAAAAAATTAAATATATTTCACTTAGATGTTGGTGATGGAGAATTTATAAGTAGAAAGTTGGATGTAACACAAAAACTTAAATATATAAAAAAACTTAATAAAAAACATGAAGTACATCTACATTTGATGGCGAATAGTCCTCATATAAATAATTTTGATAAAGATGATTATATTACTCATTATGCAAACTTAGGTGCTGATTATATAGGCGTTCATAGAAGAACTTTTGAAAATATAGGTGAAATGGAAAAAGCAATTATTAAAATAATTTCTTTAAAAAAAAAACCAGGGATTTTTATGGAGATAGACGAAGATTTTGATTATGAGTTAAGCTCTTTAGTTTTAAAGTATAATATTCAATGGTTAGTATTTATGGGTGTACCAATAGGCTACGGAGGCCAGTTTTTTAATAAAACAGTAATACCAAAAATTGAAAATACATTAAATTTTTTAAAAAAAAAGAAGCATAAAGTTAAAATTGAAGTTGATGGTGGGTTAACTACAGAAGTAATTGATCAATTAAATGCTGTAGGGGTAGATTACTTTGCTGGCTGGTCAATTGTTAAAGGAAAAAATCTTAATGAAATTTCATTAAAGTTAGATAATTTAAAAAAATATCTAAACTAAAAACAATTAATGCAGAACATAATTATACCAATGGCAGGCAAAGGTAATCGCTTTGTCAAAGCCGGATATAAAACTTATAAACCATTTTTACAATTATCTAAAAAAGAAAACATAATACAAAATATTTGTGATAGCTTTTCCAAAAATTCTAACAAATATTTTATAGTTGATAAAAATTTAAATAAAAATTATTTAAAAATTTTAAGCAAAATCCCAAATTCAAAAATAATTAAAATTAAAAGTCATAAACTTGGTCCTGGCTATACTTTATTGTCTGCTGAAAAAGAATTAAAAGATTTAAAAAAAGTATTTGTTTGTTATTCCGACATTGTTTGGAAATGGAATAAAAAAAAATTAAAACTAAAAAATAACACTGTGTTTTGTTACAAAAATTATCATCCTTATACAAAAGATAATAACAATTATGCTTTTTGCAAAGTAAATAAAAAAAAACTTATAAAATTAAAAGAAAAATCAAGTTTTACCAAAAAATGGATCAATGAACCACTGTCTATTGGACTATTCTACTATATAGACGCAAAAGAATTATTTAATAGTTTAAATTGTTTAAAAAAATTAAACATTAAAACAAATAATGAATATTTTCCATCAGAGGGATTTAATTTTTTAGAAAATACTAAAATAGAGTATGTGAATAGTTTTGCTCATATTGGTAAACCAAATTATTATGAAGAATTTATCAATAGAAAAAAATTTTTCACAAATGAAAAAAAATTTAAAACTGAAATTAAAAATCAATATTTGGCTGATAAAATCGTAATTCCAGCAGCAGGTAAAAGTGTAAGATTTAAAAAGAAAAATATTTTTACACCTAAACATTTATATTTGATTAAAGAGTTAAACTTAAAACTAATAGATTATTTGATTCAATTTCTTCCCAGTAAACAAAAAGATTTAGTGACCTTTAAGACTAGGTTAATCAAAGACTTAAGTTTAAAAAAATATAAAACCTATTTCCTTGATAAAGCAACAAGAGGACAAGCAGAAACAATATATAAATATCTAAAAGATTTTAAAGATAATCAATCTTTTTTTATAAATTCATGTGATGTATTTTCAATTTTTAATCTTAAAAAATATTCACAGCTAGTTAAAAAATCAGACATAATAGTTTTTGCATCTGGTAAATCATTTCAAGAGCTACCAAGCAATTCATATACTTGGTTGGAGTGTAATGATAATAAATTAAAAAATATTTTTATTAAAAACAAAGCTAAAAAAAATCTAAAAATACTTACAGGTAATTTTTATTTTAATAACAAGAAAATTTATGAGAGATGCTTTTCTGGTGCTCAAAAAGAAAATTTAAAGGAAATCTTTGTTGATGATTTAATTAAAGAAGCAATTAAATTAAAATATAATATTAGTGTAATTATTGATGACATTTATGTAAATTTAGGAACTCCAGAACTTATAAAAGATTTTATTTTTTGGAAAAATTTTTTTAAAGATAAATAATATGAAAATTGCGTGCATTATATCTTGTTACAATGAGGAAAAAAATATTCCTGAAGTAATAAGCCAAATCCTAGATAATAAATTAAATGAAAAAATTCATTTTGTATTAATCGATAATGCTTCTAGCGATAATTCTAGATTGCTATTTGAGCAGTCTGTTAACAAATATAAAAATATTGAATTTGTAATTAACAATGATGATATTGGTTGGGGGTATGGTATAAAATTTGCCTTACAGAAAATTAAAGCTGATATTGTAGGATGGACACATAGTGATTTACAATATGAAATAAAAGACCTAATAAATGTTCTTGATGTAATTAGTGTAAATAAAGAAAAATTTACTAATAATAATTTTTTAATTAAAGGACAAAGAATTAATAGAAAAACTGTTGATAAATTTTTTAGCATTATGATGCAAATACTTTGTTCAATAATTTTACGTAAAAATTTAACAGAAATAAATGCACAACCAGTTTTTATAAATTATAATCAATTAAAAAATTTGAAATTACCAAATGGTTTGGAAATGGATTTATATATTTACTATATGTCAATAATGAATAAATCAGAAATTTTTAGAATTAATGTTATGCAAAATAAAAGAATTTATGGTTCCTCCAGTTGGAACAATAGTATTTTTTCTAAAATAAAATTAAGTTATAAGTTTTTATCATATGCTTTAAAATTGAAAAATGGTTAAAATAATTATTCATAGAGTTAATTCATTAAAAGAATTAAAAAAAGTTCCTCAAAGTGTGTTTGGTGTTGAAACTGACATCAGAGATTATAAAAATAAATTAGTTCTTTCTCATAATCCCAATACAAAAGGGGAAAATTTTTACAAATTCGTAAAAGAAATAGATAGAACAATTTTCTTAAATGTTAAATCATCAGGATTAATAAAAAATATAATTAAATCAGTTGAGCATAAGGAGGTTTATTTTTTAGATATTTCTTTTACAGAAATAGATTATTTAATGAAATTTAATTTATCAAAAAAAATCCTTTTAAGATTTTCATGTTACGAAGATTTTGACCTTAATAATAAATACTTTAAAAAAATTAAATGGATTTGGTATGACTATTTTAATGATATTAAAATATCGATTAAACATTTTAAGTATCTAAAAAAACATAAAAAAAAAATATGCATAGTTTCACCAGACTTGCTAGGTAAGCAAAACAAAATTAAGCAATATATTAATTATTTAAATAAGAATGACATAAAAGTTGATGCCGTATGTGTAAAAAAAATAAATGCAGAAATTTGGAATAAATATTACAATTATTAGTTCTTAAGTTTCTTTAATATTTCTCTTATATATTTTTATTAGGTGATTTAAATTAGAGAAAATCTTTTTGATATTTTAAATGATTTAAAGTATTTTTCATAATTAGTAGCTGTATCTTGGTTTGTTTTTTTGAAAATAAAATTTTTTTGTATTTAAATTATTCTTTGATCGAGTTTATAAAGTATGGTCTTTTAAAAAATTAATTTTATAGCTATTTGCTTTTTTTTAACATTATCATTTTGAGCTCAGCCTATATTAGCAGGCTGAAAAATTGGTGGAGTAAATGTTACAAGATTAACAGTTTTATCATTGCCAATTTTTTTTTACTATATTTGATTAATGATAAAAAACTTTCATATTGAAATAAAAAATCTAAATTTTCTTACAATTTTACTTCTTGTTTCCAGTTTTCATTAAGAATATTCTTTTCTTAATATAATTAAATTTAAGACAATTTTTATTTTACAATGTTGAGGATAACTGTTTCATTTGTAATCTTTATAATAATCTAAAAAAAATTACTATTAACGAAAAATTTAAATATTTGATTTAATTAAGTTTTGTATATTATTTTTTGTATAGAAAAACTTTACTCTACTTTTTTTTGCAGCCTTATAATCACTTGGTTTATCTCCTATCATCAAACTTTTTGTTCTATCAATAAACCAATTATTAAATAGAGACTCTATCATTAAATTTCCAGGCTTTCTAAAGCCTGATTTTTTTTTATATTTTTTAATTTTTGCAGTTGGATGAAAAAAACAAAATCTAACATCATTTATATAAATTTTATAACTAATTAATAACTTTTTCATGTGTTCCTGAAATTTAAAAAAATCAGATTCTTTAAATTTTTTTTTCCCTACCCCTGCTTGATTCGTAACTATAAATATATAGAAATTTTTTTTTGCAATTAACCGTAAAGCATTAATAATATTTGGTTTTAATCTTAAATCTTCCACTTTATGGATATATCCCTTATCAAAATTTATTACACCATCTCTATCAAAAAAAATTGCTGGCTTTGTTAAAGTTTTTTTTAAATTTTTTTTAGCAAATTTAAAATTTTTTGGAATGCCGATATCAATAAAGAAACCTTTTTCAATCGAACCATGTACAGTTTTTTTTTCTATCAAATTATTTAAAAAATCATCTTCCAAAGAGAAGATTTTTCTATCAGGAAACAAGTTAAATATTTTTTTTTTAAAATAAATAACACCAGAATTCATATAGTTATATTTATTTGAAAAAATAACTTTATTATTATTGTCTATAGTAAGTGAGGATAATTTTTTATTAGATTTATAGTTAGTATTTTTTATTAAAAAAATATTTATTAATCTGTTTTGTATTTTTTTAAATTTTTCTATATCTATTTCAAAATAACTATCACCATTTAATAATAAAAAATCATTTTTAATTATTCCCTTCAATGCTAATAGAGCACCTCCAGTACCAAGTGGTTTTTTCTCTTCTATAACTTTTATTTTAATAAAATTTCTTATTTGATTGTGATATTTTTTTTTAAAAATATTTGATTTATGTCCAGCTAATAAAATAATTTCATGAAAATCAAATTTGCTATAATAGTTTAAAATTAAATCTAAAAAAGGTACCTTATCAAATTTTAATAATGGTTTGGGTATTCCTTTCGAAAATTTTGAAATTCTAGTTCCTTTGCCACCCACTAAAATTACTAAACTACACTTTTTCATAAATTTTAGATTAAATTATTTTATATAAATATTAAACGTGTATAAATTTAATTATTATTATATATCAAATTGTAAATCAATTTATGAGTAAATTAGACTATAAAAGAAATAAATTCCAAATAACTTTAAATTTTTTATGGTCTTAATAGCATTTAAATTATGAGAAGTTTAAGTAAGATTAATTTTCAGATAATTTTTACAAAATCAAATTATCTTTTGATATTTATCTTTATTATAACTCTATCAATATTAATATATCCTGAGATTAGAATTTTAATTTCAAACTACATTAATGGATATACAACTCTGCTAGCACAAACTGGCAAAGATGCTGTAAGAGAAGATATTTTTCTATATTACCCATCATATAAAAATTTAATTCTTGGAAAAAGTTTTTTTTTTGATGGTGGAAATTTAAATTTTAAAGATATTCCAGTTCCATTTCCTTACATTCCTCAAATTATTGGAAATTTACTAACCATCATTACTGGAGGAAATGATAATATTTCAGTGATTTTGTTAAGATCACTTCCTCTTATAAGCTTAATATTATTATATAAAATTTTCTTAAGCATTAACTTTTCTAAAAATGAGTCAATTATTTTTGCATTTTTTACTTTAATTTCAGTATATGAGACAAGCAGATTTCCCTCACCATCAATAACCTACATTTTTTTTCTATTATCAATTATATTGATTTTAAAATCTTTTGACAATCCAAAGAAAAATATACTTTTACCGATTATTTGTGGATTGCAGACATGGATATACTTTTTTAACTTTGTTATTATTGCGCCAGTTTATATTTATTCAATAATAATCAGAAAAATTTTTTTCAAAACAGATCTTAAAATAATTTTAAAAGAACTTATAATTTTTTTATTTATATTTGGTTCTTATTTTATTTTTACCCTACTTATAAATAACAATATTGAGAGCAGTTTTTTTGAAAAAATTTTATGGTCTAGAGATTATATTGAATATAGAGATTATAATATTCAAACGAACTTTACTGGTCGATATAAGATTTCCATTATTATAATTTCATCATTTTTAATATCTTTTTTGCTACTGAATATAAAAAACAAATCAAAATTAAGAAAATTACTTTTAAGCTTTAAAGATAATAAATTTTTAAAGTTACATATTTTTTTTATTATTTTTGCCTTAATAATATTTTTTCCATTTTTTTTTCAAAATTTTGTTAACTTTCCACAGCCTCAACAAATATTTACTCGTATCGGTCAGTTTCAAATTTTGTTTCTTTTGTGTATTTGTTATAAAATATTATTCACAACAATAAGTGAAAAATATTTTAATAGTTTTTTTATTATAACTTTTAAAAATATGTCTTTAATTTTATTTTTCTTTTTAAGTATTTTCTTTTCATTTAAAAATATTTCTTTCATAGAAAATTATATCGACTATAAAAATAAGCATTTTATATTCACAAACAGTGAAAAAAAAATAGTTGCATTTTTAAATAATGAAGAAAAATGCACATTTGCCACCACTAATAAAAAAGTGCTTAATTTAGTTAAAATTCAAACAAAGTGTAGAATAATTAATCCTAATATTTTTAATTCTAATTTAGAAATTTCAGAATTAATTGAAAGATATATATTGGTCGACTTTATTTCAGGATATAACTTAAATAAAGTTTTAAGTAGATTTAATTTGAATAAAAATTTTATTCCTGGGGAAAAAAAAATTTGCTTATATTACTTAAAAGAAAATTATGACGAAAAGATTTCAAGAGATGGACATGCTAGCCAAGTTCTTTCTTTCAGCAAATGTGAGTTGTTTTCTCTAAAAAAAAAGGTAATTTTGAAATATAATTTAATAGCTAAAAATCCAAAATTTTATATTAACAAATATAATTTAAAATTTTTATATCAATCTTTAAGAGATGATAAGTTTAATTCTAATTTTTTTAAAAAGACAAAAGTTAAAAATTTATTAATAATAAAAAACTAGACAGAGTAATTTTTTTTATACCACTTAATAGTTTTACTAAGCCCCAAATCTAAATTTGTTTTTTTTATTTTAATTTTTTTAGAACTCATATAATTACTTAGAACTCTAAATTTTGCCGATGATGGTTTGTCTTTTTCGAAGACTATATTCAGATTTTTTTTAGAGATTTTATTAATCTTTTGAGCCAAATCCTTAATTGAACAACCTTTTCCCAAGCTAAAATTTATTGGGTTAGTTGATTTTTTATTTAGTAATTTTAAAATTGCTTTCGCTAAATCGTCAACATAAACAAAATCTCTGACTACATTTTGGTCTCCCCAAACTTTTAGTTTTTTATCTTTAAATACTTTTTTAATTAATCCTGGAATAACATGAGATTTTTTCTCATTAAAATTATCGTATGGACCATAAATGCTACTAGTTCTTATAACTTTAATTTTCATATTATATTTTTTATTATAATGCTGAGCAAGTTGTTCAATATACCTGTAAGCAATTCCAATAGAACTATAAATATCATATGGCTTTAGATTTAAATTTAGTTCCTTCTCTGATATAATTTTATTTTTTGGTTGATAAACAGTTGAACTACTTACCCAAACAACATTTTTTACTTTATTCAATCTACATGCTTCAAAAAAGTTTGATCTAATTATTATATTATTTAAATTTTGATCATAAAGATCACCTGAAATCATATTTTTGATACCCGTTGCATTCACTGCACACAGAACAGCATAGTCAACTTTTTTTGTTGCTTTCAAACAATCTTTAAATTTTAAAAAATTAAATTTTTTATATAGGCTCTTTAATGAATTATTTTGAATTTTAGAGTTATAACTACTTAAAACTTTATATCCGTTTTTATTTGCCAAAGCAGTTAAACTAGAGCCAAGTAAACCTGAGCCACCTGCTATCAATATTTTTTTCATATTTTTAATCTATTATATAAACTTATTCCTATTGTTACAGAAGAGGTATTTATTTTATACACGTCTTCCTCATTTATAACTTTTACTTTTATTTTTTCACCCAAATTTCTTTGACCAGATTTTGAATTATTTATTTTATCGACAGTCTTTTGATCAACTTTTTTTTCAAAGTAAAAAAAATATGCAAGTGAACTGCTATATGATGGTGACATCATTATAGGTTTTGGGTACAAAGGTTTTAAATCTTTTTTTTTTATGATTAAATTAAGTTCTTCTTGAACTTCTGATATTGCGCTTTTAATTAAAGTTACTTTATCTGCACTTCCTGCTGGAAATTCTAATACTTCAGACCCTTGAGAAATTCTAAATTGCTTTATTAGAATAAACTTTTTTGTTTTACCAATTTTAAGAACAGGAACTATTACCACACTTGCTGGCTCTAAAATTATTGCTCTATTTAATATATCACCATTTCTTGTTTTAATTCTAGTGTCATATATTGAGAGTTTTTCATCTTTATGATCTCTCTCTACCTTTGATAAAAACTTATATTTTAATATTATATTTTTTTTTTTTTTTATTACGCTAAGCCATTTTTTAAAAAATTTACTTTTAAATTTGCTCATTAAGTGTTTTTAAAATAATTAAATCTTTTTCCTAATTTAACCCTATTTTTTAAGTA
>Ga0075445_10000843_pt1 | contig 16190 bp, 16 predicted proteins | sample CoawatmetaG02DNA_FD_72350 | JGI IMG/M metagenome (GOLD analysis project Ga0075445, IMG submission 72350) | Marine microbial communities from the West Antarctic Peninsula - Coastal water metaG029-DNA | ecosystem: Environmental > Aquatic > Marine > Coastal | place: Atlantic Ocean: West Antarctic...
GCCGAAGCCCATAATAACTTAGGTAATACCTTAAAGGAACTTGGCAGATTAGAAGAAGCTGAAGCAAGCTATAAACAAGCAATCGCGTTGAAACCAGATTATGCCGAAGCCCACAGCAACTTGGGTAAATTCATTTATATTAACGGAAATATAGATTCTGCGTTAGAAAGTATAGAAAAAGCAAGTTTTATTAACCCTAAGCTAAGAAGTAATGAACTATTATTACGTGTTATTCAAGCAAGAAAGGCTCGCGCAAATAACGGAATTAGCGTTGATAATGAAAGTAACTCAGATTTCGATATAGGATTAAAATCCAATCCACTTATCGTTAATAGAGCAGTAGAAGCAGAGCTTATTGCTAACCTTTACGAAATGAAATCTATAGGGCTTGATAAAATGATTACCCCACGCTATGGAGCTGGCAGGTGGTCATCAAACTATCTCTTATTTGAGGATGATCGCTCTATTATACAAACTGTAGCAGAAGATCTAAGCAGCATCATGAGACAGGCTGTTAATTCAGATATCTATGTAGACGATTCTTTTTTTAATATTTTAGGTGCTGGGGGTGGATTAATTCCTCACAACCACATCGGCCTTGTTGATAGAGATCCTGGTCTTAGTTTAACCAACCAAAAGTATAGTCTTGTGTATTATCTTTCTATAGGAAATCAAGATTCTAGCGAGCCAGGCATTTTAAAGCTTTATGATCCCAGTGAAGACATTTTACCTTGTGAGGGGATGATAACTATCTTTCCTGCGAATAGAAATCATTCGGTAGTTTATGGTGGTGAAAAAGATAGAGTTGTGATTGGAGTTAACTTTTACAGTCTCTAATTAATAATAAAAAACCACCCATAGGTGGTTTTTTATTATTTAAATCTAGATTTTTATTTATATAACGATCGTAATTTTATTATTATTGTTAAAAATTAATCGCTTTTTTTTGTTGGCAATCTAAGCATATTGTATCCATGCATATCACGCTCAGCTATTTGTTGTATAACCATATCAACTTTATTCAATTTAATAAAATCGTAAAGCATATGAGGATTTATATGTTTATAATGCCATCGATAAACGTGACTAAAAGTTGAACTAAATACTTCAGAATGTTGTGCTAAAAAAGAGTCTCCTAGTAATAATACGCGACGTTTTTCAGCTTTAAAGTCATTATTTATAGTGTACTTAGGACCATAATCAACATTTATGTACTCAGATTTAGACTCAATACATTTTCCAAGCGCACCAGACTTAAGGTTAATTTTTCCAACACACCCAGTAAAAGAAATATCTTTATAATCGTAAACGGTACGTGCATCGTCTTTTGTTATGTGATTGCTGGCTTTGAGAAAATTAATTAGATCCCCATCTCTTAGAATAACTTCTTTTTTAATAAAATTAATGGAGATAGGTTTTATCGATAAATTATATTTTTCATTAACATGAGCAATAATAGATTTATACCCTAGATATGCACCATACTTATTCCAATGTGTATCAAGCTTATAATATTTTAAGTCTTGAGAGTCAAACTGTTCTTCAATAGAGCTTCGTAAGTCAAGAATTCGATTATTTGATGCATTAATGGCTTCAATAAAATTATCTGTCGCATTCGAGCTTATTTTTTTATAATTATCTGGAAGAAAAGAATTGTAAATCGAGTGCTTATTAGGGGCTACAACAAAAACAAAAGGAATTTTCTTACTTAGATACCAATTCTCAATTTTTTTTAAATCACTATCTAGCTTATTGAGCAAAGGTGAAACTTTATTTAGCCCTCGATGATTATCTAAAACATCAGCATATTCATTCCCTAAAAATAAGAAACTATCATTTCCAGCTATAACTTGATAAGAATTTAGTGAAATATTAAAAAATTTCCATGAATAATAATTTAGATATGATTCGAATATATCAATATTAAAAGATTTAGAAAAATCAATCTTCTCTAATTGAGGATATAGATAAGAGTCAGTTAAATTTATTTTTTTTAATTGAGGATAAAGATTGTATAAAGGTAAAAAAGAAATTCCCATCGTCACTAAAAGTAAGAATAAAACTATTTTTTTCGACATTAGTGAACCTTAAAAGTTATAGTATAAAAAGACCTGAGATGATGACATTCCCAAGAAGATAATAGAGATAGAAAAAGCTAGCCCACCTAAAATTAATTTAGCATAACTAATTGTACTAGTCTGATAAACTTTATTCACATTAGTGCCAAACAAAACGAATGGAATTAATATTAATAGATAAAGTAACAAATGGGAAGGAAAAATAGCATTCGTGGAAAAATTAGTTATATAGGATGGTAATGGTGATCCCAACATCATAAATATTGAATCAATATAATCTATAGGAACTGATTTTTGAGTAAACCCAAACATTGCACGTAAAATTTTTATTGCCGTACCAAAATCCTCTGCTCTAAAAAATATCCAAGCAATATTAACAAAGTTAAATGTTATAAACCATGATAGTGCTATTGGAAGTTTCCATCCGATTTTTCTCCATAAACTTAAAATTATCAATGCAAATCCATGCAAACCACCCCAGAATATGAAGGTCCAACCAGCGCCATGCCAAATCCCCCCCAGTAAAAAAGTAACTAAAATATTTCTATATTTAACAAAGTGACTCAAACGATTTCCGCCTAGGGGAACATATATATAGTCACGTAAAAACTGAGAAAGTGTCATATGCCATCTACGCCAAAATTCTTGTATATTCTTTGCTTTATACGGAGAGTTAAAATTAATGGGAAGCCTTATATTAATTAGCAAAGCAGATCCAATAGCCATGTCTGCATAACCACTAAAGTCAAAATACAATTGAAGTGTATATGATAATGATAGAGCCCAAGCTTCGATAGAACTTATCATAATGGCTGATGAGTAACCAGAAGAAACAAATCCTGCTAGTGAGTCGGCAATAACCACTTTTTTAAATAATCCAATTGAAAAAATAAACAAGCCTAAAGAGATATTTCTAACGTTTATTTTTCGCTTTGAATGGTCATCAAACTGTGGCATTAAAAACTTATGATGAACAATTGGACCAGCAATTAACTGAGGGAAAAAAGAAACGTATGTTGCATAATGTAAAAATTTGTAATCAGATGTTTTATTTTTATATACATCTACTAAAAATGCAATCTGTTGAAATGTAAAAAATGATATCCCTAGAGGGATAATGAGATTTAGAGACTTTATTTTTTGTGAAAATAAATCATTATAGTTTTCAATAAAAAAATCAAAATGCTTAAAATATAAAAGTAATAATAAGTTAAAACTAATACCAATAATAAGAACAAACTTCTTCTTTGTGGATAGCCTACCCAGCAACTTACCAAGCTGAAAATTGATAAAAATAGATGCTAGCAAAATTGGCAAATACTTTATATCCCACCAAGAATAGAAAAAAAGTGAGGCTCCTAACAGCCATAATAATTGTAAATCATTTTTTTTTATTCTAGATAATGCGAAATAACCTATAAACACGATAGGTAGAAATAATAGAATATAAATATAGCTTGAAAATATCAATACAGTACCCAATAAAAAATTTAGTTATTGCTAAGTTACATTATCTTACAATTTGCCTCATGAGTTTATTATAAATTAGGAATCATTATTATTATTATTATTAAAATGAGATTTTTAAATTTTTAAGATGATATGATTAACATTTATAAAATAAGAATAAGGTAAAGCTTGAAAGATGTTAAATAAATTTCATTACTTAAAAGATAATTTTCCGATACTGTTTAGAGACATTGTTTTACAGCATAAAGCAGTAAATAAGGTGTTAACTTTTTGCGATGATGAAAATCAATACTTACTATTTACAGGTAAATTTTCTGAGGTCAATAGTGGAAAGGGGATTACTGACGAGCTAGAAAGCTACCTTGTTAATTTTTTAGTAAAAAAATATAACGTTAAAGCATTTGCAAGAGCTGCTGCGTATGTGTTGGAAGATCAAACTAAATTTATTGGTTTTGATTTCGTAAGTATTGACAATACTTTATGGTCTCAACAAAATGTTTTTTTAGCAGATAGTGAAGGAAAGGTAATTGATGTTGATGAGCAATTTACTAATAGCAGTGATAAAAATTGTATATGCCCATTAGTAAGCTCTTATTTTGAAGAAATAGATTTTCCTAAAGATACGAAAGAATTTGTAACCAATTTATACGAACAAGTAAAGCCAAGTTTTGAAATAATTAAATTGAAAAAATAATCTAATAAATTTAATTAGCCCACGGACGATTGCATTTATACATTGAGAATGTTGCTTCCCCTGGCTTGGAAGATTTATTTTTCACAAGAGTATTTGCTCTAACTGAAACGGCACTATTCTGTGCTAGCTGTAATAAATCTCTATTAATATTCTCTTCACTTCTTTCAACATATGCAATTTCTGAAAGAACACTTACATCAACTGTTCCTCTTGAAACACAATTTGCCGGCTTTTTTGTTAGCAATAGTACTTTTTCTGCCCCATCTTTGATATCTATATATTTTGCACATCCAGTTAACAATAGAAAACATAAAGATATTATTGTACTATTTACAAACATTATTTTAGTGCTCATTTCAATTACTCCTATTTTATTTATCGACTTGCTTTTATATTTTTTATTTTTAAGTTTTTCATTGTTAATTTAAATTATGGTAAAAATAAAAATTAATCTGTTTCTCTCTTTTAGGTTTTAAAGATTTTTTTTATCTTCGCTTGGATCATCAATAGTCCTTAAATAGTCTTGGTGCTGGGTAAAGAACTCTACGTTATATATTTCTTTAATATCTTCGGATGGTACATGGGTAGGAACTACTACCTGCTTACCTTTTTGCCAATTCCCAGGAATGGTTACATTATATTTTCCAGCCAACTGAAGGGCGTCAATTATTCTAATAATTTCGTTGAAGTTTCTACCAATATGCTTAGGATAAGACAGAATCGTTTGAATTGTTTTATCTGGATCAATTATAAAAACAGATCTAATAGTAGATTTATTGGCATCTCCAAATACACCCTTACTTGGCTCAGCTTTTGGGTGGTACATTCCATAAGCGGTTGCTATCTTTAACTTATTGTCTGCAAGAATTGGGTAATCAAGATCAGGCACCATCAAGCCTGTGGTTATTGTGCCTTTTTTTTCTATTCTAATTAAATTTTTATATTTATCAATATGAGATACCCACTCTAAATGATCGTTAAGACTGTCAGCACTTAAGGTGATTATTTTTGTTTTTCTTTTTTTAAATTCTGGCTGAAGAAATGCAAGCTCAGCTAATTCAGTTGTGCAGATAGGGGTAAAGTCTCCAGGGTGAGAAAATAAAATAGTCCATTTATTATCACTCCATTCATGGAAGTTAATTTCACCTTTAGTTGATTGAGCAATAAAATTAGGAGCCTTATCTCCAATCTGAAGGGCGTTAATAGTCCCTGAAAAAACAAGGACTAATAGCCAGCATAATTTTTTAATGGCAATCATTAATTTATTCCAATAACTCGTCTCTTGTTGAAGCAAAAGCTGAGATAGCTTTATCTAAATCTTCTTCGTTGTGAGCTGCTGAGATTTGAGTTCTAATTCTTGCCTTATCTTTTGGCACCACTGGAAAGAAAAATCCTATTGCATATATACCTTTTGATAATAATTTTTTACTCATTTCTTGCGCCAAGTTCGCATCCCCTAACATTACAGGTACGATGGGATGATCGCCATCATCAACAGCAAAACCAGCTTTTTGCATTCCTTTTCTAAAGTAATGTGTATTATGCTCTAGACGATCTCTTAGCTCTGTATTGTTTATTAACATTTCAAGCGCTTTAAGAGTTGCAGCACATATTGAAGGAGCTAAAGTATTTGAAAATAAATAAGGCCTTGATCTTTGTCTTAGCATATCAATAATTTCTTTTCTTCCTGAAGTAAATCCTCCAGAACCACCACCTAAAGCTTTACCGAATGTGCTAGTAATAATATCTACTCGGTCCATTACTCCTCGATATTCGTGAACACCACGACCGGTCTTACCCATAAAACCTGTGGCATGACAATCATCATGATGCACCATTGCATCAAATTCATCGGCAAGATCACAAATTTTATCCAGCTGAGCTATTGTTCCATCCATTGAAAACACACCATCAGTGGTGATTAGAATCCTTCTAGCACCATTTTTTTTAGCTTCAGTTAGCTTGTCCCTCAAGTCCGCCATATTATTATTTTTATAGCGATAACGAGCTGCTTTACAAAGACGAACGCCATCGATAATTGATGCATGATTAAGTTCATCAGAAATAACCGCATCTTCGTTTGTTAAGATTGTTTCGAATAGTCCGGCATTAGCATCAAAACAAGCTGCATATAGGATAGTTTCTTCCATACACAAGAATTCACTTACTTTTTCTTCTAGCGTTTTATGTATTGTCTGAGTGCCACAAATAAATCTAACTGAGGCCAGACCAAAGCCCCATTTATCATAACTAGCTTTTGCAGCATCTATAATTTCACGGTTATTAGCTAAACCTAAATAATTGTTAGCACACATATTAATTACTGTGCTTCCATCACTTAGGGTAATTTTATTTTTTTGATCTGAGTTAATATGCCTTTCTGTTTTCCATAGGCCGGCAGATTTTATATTATCTAGATCACTCGCCATACTTTGTCGTGTAGATTTAAAACTCATTAAAGATCCTTATTAAATTATGATTCCCAATTTAAAATAACTTTTCCAGACTTACCTGATCTCATCACATCAAAACCCTCTTGAAACTCATTAAAGCTGTAACGATGAGTAATAATTTTTTCTAAAGGCAAACCACTTTGGACCATCATTGAGCCTTTGTACCATGTCTCAAAAATTTCCCTGCCATATACACCTTTAATGGTAAGACCTTTAAAAACGACCATATCCCAATCAATTCCTGATCCTGCCGGCATGATTGCAAGCATTGCAATCCGACCACCATTTATCATCTTGCTAAGCATGTCAGAGAAAGCTACTGGAGAGCCAGACATTTCCAAACCTACATCAAATCCCTCAAAAATCCCTAAAGATTCCATTAAGTCTTTTGAAATTGAATCTTTTTCAACATTCACTGTAATTACTTTGGGTAATATTTTTTTAACCAAATCAAGTCGATATTGGTTAATATCTGTAATTACGATATTTCTTGCACCAGCATGATTTGCAACCATTGCAGACATAATGCCAATTGGTCCTGCACCCGTTATAAGAACATCTTCACCTACCATGTTAAATGACAGTGCAGTATGAACGGCATTACCATAAGGGTCAAAGCAAGCTAAGAGATCAGTGGACATATCCTTACTTGGTTTGAATATATTTTTTGAAGGAACAGATAGGTACTCTGCAAAAGCACCAGTTCTATTAACACCAACCCCAATTGTATTAGGGCATAAATGTATTGTTCCTGCCAAGCAATTTCGACAGCGACCACAGGTTATATGACCTTCGCCTGAAACTATGTCTCCAATATTTAAGTCAGAAACATTCGATCCAAGCTCAACAATTTCCCCAGCGTATTCATGGCCAGTGATCATTGGAATAGGAATAGTTTTTTGTGCCCATTCATCCCAATTATAAATATGGATGTCTGTTCCACAGATGGCAGTTTTTTTGATTTTAACTAGCACATCATTATTACCAATCTCGGGCTCAGGCATATCTTCTAGCCACATCCCTTCTTTTGCATGTCTTTTTACTAAGGCTTTCATTAATTCCCCATTAAAATAGTTACATTAGAAATTTTTTCAGAAGCTACCATTTTATTTAATTAAAAATAAAATGATAGTAATATCTTTAAAGTATTATATGAACTAAATAACTTATTTAGTGACTTATATCTTATGAATTTAACTATAAAAAATATACTACCTTTTATTCTATGTGTTTTCTGCTTTTTTTTAATCCCAAATAGTTGGGCCTTAGAAAATTATGTAGGTGAGCTATTTAAGACTGATAAGCCCATCAGTCTTTATACGGCGACTCAGGCAAAAGAAGATGAAGCAAATAAAGAAAAAATAAATTCTATTTTTTGGCAAATTACCGACCTAGAAGGTAAAGAGCATTATTTGTTTGGGACAATTCACACAGACGATAATCGTGTATCAAATTTCAAACCTATTGTTGAAGAAAAACTAAAAGAGATTGATATATTTGTTATGGAGGCTGATGAGGTTATTGATAGATCAATACTCCACGTTGATCCTAAAGTTTACAACGGCCGTTTAAGTAAAGAAGAGTTGGAAAAGATTAATTTATTAGCAGATTTTCATACAATGCCTCGAGAACATATTTTATCAATGAAGCCATGGATTTTAGCTGTTATTTTTGATTCCCCAAGGCCGATAACGCCTTTTAATCAGGATAATCTATTAAAATCTAAAGCTGAAGATTTTATGAAGATTACTCAGGGACTTGAAACACCTCGGGAGCATTTTGAAGCTCTTGATAGATTTACGATTGATGAGCAAATGTCATTATTGAAAGCTGTTTTAAAAAAAGACTTTGCGCAAAAAGAGGCAAATTACGAATTATTAGTATCAGCTTATTTAACTTTTAATACTGAAAAAATTCTTAATACTGATATTTTAATAACCAAAAGTCTCGTTTCTAATGCTATCTGGGAAAAAATGGAATACTATTTCCTTACCAGAAGGAATAAGTTTTTTGGCGAAAGAGTAAAAGAGCTAATAAAGGGCAATAGAATTTTTATTGCTGTTGGAGCATCACATTTAGGAGGGGTAACTGGCTTACTAAATCAGTTTAAAGACGCGGGTTTTAAATTAAAACCAATTCAAGCGTTAGAATGATATAAGTCACCCATATGGAATAATCTACATATGAATGAAAAATTAATTGAATCAAAGAATAACCCTTTTTATAAAAAATTAAAAAAGATTTATACCAGTCCATCTTTTAGAAAAAATCAAAATCAAACTATTTTAGATGGCCCTCATTTAATACAGTCTTTTCTTCAATACAGTGTTCCAGCAGCAATTATTAAAGATTCAAGTATTGTTAGTTCTGAAGTAGAAAATTTAATTTCAAATCTTAATTGCCCTTGTTACTCTTTAAGCCATGAATTATTTCTTCACCTAAGCGAACTTAAAAGTTCTACTGGTATTTTGGCGCTTGTAGATATACCAAAAAAAAAGCTTTCAGAATCTAATGGCCTTATTTTGTTATTGGATGGGATTCAAGAGCCAGGAAACTTAGGCAGCATTTTAAGAACTGCTAAAGCAACTGATATTAACTCTATAATTCTATCTAAAACATGCGCTGATTTATGGTCTCCAAAAACATTAAGAGGTAGCCAGGGTGTTCAATTTTCTCTGGGGTGCTCAGTTGAGCAAGATTTAAATGAGTGGATCTTAAATTACGAGCATGATGTGATGGCATTAACCACAGGTGGTGAATCGCTATTTAAAAAAACACTTAATTCAAATATGGCAATTTTAGTTGGTAATGAAGGTAATGGTATTTCAAAAAACTTATTTAAAAATATTACTGAATCTGTATCCCTACCTATGCACAAAGAAGTTGAATCAATTAATGTAGGGGCTGCTGTCGGTGTATTTATGTACGAGTATTATCGACAATCTGGCATTGAGTAGGACTTAATTCAATGCTGCTTATTTGTTCAAATGGCTTAGTATCCCAGTTATCTGATGCATACTTAAGTATTTCTTCTGTGCTTCCATCTTCAATGTCTTTTTGAATTTTTTGTTTAAGAAACTTAAGACCCTCAACAAGTATTAAAGATAAATTATGACTATTTAATTTGTCCCCATTACCTTTGCTTAATTTTCGATTATTTATTAAAGCAATTGGTACATGCATATAAGTTTTTTTTGAAAAGTTTAAAAGATTATTTATACAATGTTGTTTAATTGTTGAATTTAGTAGATCTGTTCCCCTAACAATATTATTTACCGATTGTAATTCATCATCGATTACTACAGCAAATTGATATGCATATAGCTGGTCAGATCTTTTAACTACAAAGTCACTTATTGAATTATTAATATTATGAAACTGAAGCCCCTGAGCCCTATCAATAAAATTAGTTGATTTGTAATTTGCAATCAATCTAGTAGATGATTTATTTGATGATGGATGCTTTTTATTTCTACAATTATTGTTATATATTAGCTCGTCAGCATCAGATTGACTTGATTCTAAAATTTTTTTTCGACTACAGCGGCAATTATAAGTAAGGTTTTTATTCTCCAATATTGCAAGGATATTTTTATACTCTTTAATATTTTCACTTTGTCTTGATATTTTATCATCCCAAAATAATCCTAAATTTTCTAGGCTTTTAAGGATGACTAACTCAGCACCTTCCAAAACTCTAGGCGAGTCAATATCATCAATTCTTACTTTCCATAACCCATTGTTATGTTTAGCATCTAAGTAACTAGCCAAAGCAGTAATAATAGATCCTAAATGCAGGGGACCAGAGGGGGTTGGTGCAAATCTTCCTACATACATTAACTTTCTCTTTGCGGGTATGGAGGGACGTACCAATCTGTTAAGGTTTTCCCTGATATTGTAAGCTGACAATCTAGCCTACTGTCATTGTCGGCGCTAACATTAAAGTAATAAATTCTTTTAATAGTTAACCAATTATCTGAAGTTCTGATTATAGAAAAGTTATTGCAATGAACTGTATCATCTAATAATTGTAAATTAAATTGTTTAGCAATATTTTTGCCATGAAAAATAGCTATCTCTCTTTTGGTTGCAGTTTCAAACCAAAAATAAACCAGTAGAAAAATTAAAAAGATAAAGAAATAATCGAGCATAGACGTTAATGAGAAAACCCTTTTGATAAATTAAATCGTTAATGGTTAAAATTGCACTAAATTAATGCATTTTTATTCTATTTATTACTGATTTAATAAAATTTTACATTAAATTCTAGTAACAAAATTAATTTTGTGGATAATCAGATTTTAATTTAAAAATTAGGAATTAATTGATGGAAAATTTAGTAGATCAAAGTAATGTCCTCTTTATACTTTTAGGAGCAATTATGGTCCTAGCGATGCATGCTGGTTTTGCTTTTTTAGAAGTTGGGACTGTAAGAGAAAAAAACCAAGTCAATGCACTAGCTAAAATCATGGCTGATTTTTCAGTATCTACAATAGCCTATTTTTTTATTGGTTACAGTCTCGCTTATGGAGTTAATTTTTTTGATGCAGCATCTGCATTAAGCGAGAAAAGCGCCTACGAATTAGTTAAATTCTTTTTCTTACTAACTTTTGCTGCTGCAATTCCTGCAATTATTTCTGGAGGAATTGCTGAAAGAGCTAAGTTTAATCCTCAAATTATTGCATCTTTTCTTTTAGTAGGTTTTTTGTATCCCTTTTTTGAAGGAGTAATTTGGAATGGTAACCATGGTTTTCAAGAATTTTTAACCAATAGTTTTGGTTTCCCTTTTAATGATTTTGCTGGGTCAGTTGTTGTTCATGCAATGGGGGGATGGATAGCATTAGCAGCTGTAATTTTATTAGGGGCTCGGCATGGGAGATATTCAAAAGATGGCAAATTAAATGCATTTCCACCTTCAAGCATACCTTTTTTAGCTCTCGGTTCATGGATATTAACAGTAGGGTGGTTTGGTTTTAATGTAATGTCTGCCCAAACTTTGGATGGTGTAACTGGTTTAGTAGCTGTTAACTCTCTTATGGCTATGGTCGGTGGCACTCTTGCAGCACTAATTGTTGGTAAAAATGATCCTGGTTTTCTTTACAATGGACCTTTGGCAGGTTTGGTTGCTGTATGCGCAGGGTCAAATCTCTTTCATCCATTGGGAGCTCTTGCAACCGGAGCAATAGCAGGGGCTTTGTTTGTTTGGACATTCTCACTTACTCAAAATAAATGGAAAATAGATGATGTATTAGGTGTGTGGCCTTTGCATGGGATATGCGGAGCTTGGGGAGGCATAGCTGCCGGTATATTTGGCTTAACTTCTCTTGGTGGTCTTGGGGGTGTGTCTTTTTACTCACAATTGATTGGAACTTTGGCAGGTATTGTTGTAGCCTTTCTAGGCGGTTATATTATTTACTCAGTTGTTAAAAATACAATGGGTATTCGACTTACTGAAGAAGAGGAATATAATGGTGCAGATATTACTATCCACAAAATAAATTCAATTTCCAGCGATAAGTAATCAACTTTTTTCTTTGACATGCTAAAATTTAGTATGTCAAAGATTCATGTAATTATTCCTGCGGCAGGATCTGGTTCAAGAATGGGTCAGGAAGTGCCTAAACAATTTTCATCCTTTCATGGAAAAACACTAATCGAATGGGTTGATTTCATTTTTTCAAATGTTGCGGCTATTGATACGATTTCGATTGCCTTTAATTCGCATGAAAAAAATAATGTCGAGAATTCTAACTACATCTTTTCTCATAAAACGAAAATTTATTATTCTGGGGGTAGCAAACGATCAGAGACCGTCTTAAATACACTTAACTTAATGGAAAGTTTTACTTCGGATGATGATTGGGCTCTTGTTCATGATTCAGCAAGGGTAGGTATTACTGAGACTTTTATCAATTCTTTTATTAAAGAAGTGTGTCAGGATAAGGTGGGCGGTATAGTGGCTATACCATCGGTAGATACAATAAAAAGAGTAGATCAATCAAAAAAAATTATTAAAACCGAAGATCGTGACACTTTGTGGTTAGCGCAAACTCCACAAATGTTTAAATATAAAAAACTAATTGAAGCGCTGAGAAAATTTAATGGAACGCCTACGGATGAAGCAGAAGCAATCGAATCTCTTGGTTTAAAACCAATGATTTATAAAGGTTTGATTACCAACTTTAAGATTACTTACCCAGAAGATTTAATAAATATGAATCAGATTTTTAATACGATCATTAAAGGAAAGACAAGTGATTAAAATAGGCCAAGGATTGGATGTCCATAAATTCGAGTTAGGTAGACCATTAATTATTGGTGGAGTTAAAATTGATTATGAGTATGGCTTAAAAGGTCACTCAGATGCAGATGTGTTGATTCATGCAATAATGGATGCTTTATTAGGTGCGGCAGGCCTAGGCGATATTGGCCAACATTTTCCAGATACCGATGAAGCGTTTAAAGATATCAATTCTCGTAAACTACTAAGAACTGTTGTTGAGAGTTTAAAATCAAATAATTACGTTATTGGAAATATTGACGCAACAATTATATGCGAGACGCCAAAGATGCAACCATATATAAATAAAATGACTGCTAACATTGCTGATGATTGCATGTGTGATTTGAATAATATTAATATTAAAGCAACCACTTCAGAGAAATTAGGCTTTATTGGCAGGTCTGAAGGTATAGCAGCACAGGCAATTTGCTTAATTCAATCACTTTAATTATATTCTTTTAATAAGACAATTACCGCACCACTTCCACCATCATGCTTAGGAGCTTGTGCATATGCAATAACTTCATCTTTCTGTGCTAACCAATTTTTAACTTTATTTCTCAACACGGGTTCTTTATTTTTAGATCCAATACCTTTTCCATGAATTATTCTTATACATCTTGTGTGCCTTTTTTTACAATCTTGAATGTAATCCACAATATAAGATTTAGCTTCTTGAGAAACCATTCCATGAAGATCAATTGATCCTTGAACCACCCAGTAACCTTTTTTCAATTTTTTTATGATATCTGGTGAATGTCCAGTTCTTAGAAATAATAAACCATCCTCTAGCATCCCATCCTCATAAATATAATCATCACTTAATGAATCAAGTAATACTTTTTTTTCATCTTCTATAAATTTTTTAGCAATCGGCTTTGGTTTGGGCTCACTACTATAAGCTTCAATAGTTTTTGATTTTATTTTAAGAGGTTTAACGTTTCTTACTGCCTCTTTGAAAAGATTTTCCTCATCATCCTGCATGATTAGCAAGATACCTTTCAGCGTCTAGAGCAGCCATACATCCAGTCCCCGCACTTGTCACAGCTTGTCTATAAATATGATCTTGAACATCACCAGCAGCAAAGATACCCTTTATGCTTGTTGCTGTAAAGTTTCCCTCTCTCCCAGAATTTGTAATAATATATCCATTTTCCATTTCTAATTGACCTTCAAAAATATCCGTATTTGGTTTATGGCCAATAGCAATAAAAACTCCTTTTAATTCAATTTCTTTCGTTTCATTAGACGTTACATTTTTAATTTTAATCCCAGTTACGCCTGAATCATCTCCAAGGACCTCACTAAGCTCATTAAACAGTTCTAAACTAATTTTGCCTTCCTTGACTTTTTCATGAATTTTATTCATTTCTATCATTTCAGCTCTAAATTCATCTCGCCTATGAATTAGTGTTACTTTGCTCGCAATATTTGCTAAATATAATGCTTCTTCAATTGCAGTGCTTCCACCACCCACCACTGCTACCTCTTGATTTTTATAAAAGAACCCATCACAAGTCGCACAAGCTGAAACTCCTTTTCCAAGGAACTCGGTTTCACTTTTTAAGCCAAGGTACTTTGCTGAGGCACCTGTCGATATTATTAAAGCATCACATGTGTATTCCTCATTGTCACCAATAAGTGTAAATTTACCTTCATTTAATTTGCATGTATGAATATGGTCAAATACTATTTCAGTATTAAATCTTAATGCATGTTTTTCAAATCTACTCATTAAATCAGGGCCCATTACTCCATCTGCATCTGCAGGCCAGTTATCTACATCCGTTGTAGTCATTAACTGCCCCCCTTGGGATATACCTGTAATAAGCAATGGATTAAGGTTTGCTCTTGCTGCATAAACTGCAGCTGAATAACCGGCAGGACCAGAACCTAGGATAATAAGACGTGAATGTTTGGACATAATTTAAAGTTTCCAGAGTCTAAGTAAAAACATAATTCTAGTTTACACTGAGCATCTAATCAATTGATAATAATGATTTATACAGACAATTATTTAAATCATTTTAATTAGTTTTATTAATCTTTTATTTTAAATAACTATTTCATTCCAAATAAAGTAGGGTATTTTTTTATATTTATAGAAATTGCTGAGGAGAAATTATAAGAAAAAGATTTTTTATGAGTTCAATTTTAGATTTAGCCTGATATAATTTGTTATATTTTATTGGGTATCCTTAATTGTATTCACGACATAAATCAAAAAATAATAAAAATTTAACTTTATCCAAAAACATTCCTAGAGATTTAGCTAGTAGAGTTATTAGGGAGGCTTCTTGGTTCAGCTTATTATTTATTGGTTTATATATAACTCTTGCATTGATTAGTTATTCAGGAATTGACCCTTCTTTTTCTCACAGTATAAATTTAAGTAATAATATAAATAATTTAGCTGGAATAAGTGGCGCCTATTTTTCTGATTTCTTTTTAAATCTTTTTGGCTTATCAGCTTGGTGGCTTGTTTTTTTAAGCTTATATAGCATTTTTTTAATTTATCCCAGAATTGAAAATGAAAATTATGAAATAAAGCATCTTTTAATTATTCATTATTTAGGTTTCCTGCTCCTTCTTTTATCATCGTCAACTTTTGAGGCTGGATATGCGATTAATTTTTCAGCACAATTACCTTCAGAACAAGGCGGTATTTTAGGCACTAATACTTATGACTTTTTAGAAAGAGCCATGGGGTATATTGGGACATTAGTATTTTTAGTAATTTCTTTTGCTATTGGCTTTAGTTTATTTACTGGTTGGTCATGGATAACAATTTCAGAGAGTGTTGGTAATTTTATCTGCAACCTATGTATAAATATTGTTGCTAAAATTGTTGACTGGCAAGACCGAAGAGAGGGTAAGAAGTTTGAAAAACAAAGAACTTCTTTTGTTGAATCTGAAAGAAAAAAACTTGAAGATCGTGAACCTGTCAAAATATTAGATATAAAATCACCAGCTAAAGAAAGTGTAAGGGTGAAACAAGAAAAACAAATCAATTTATTTGGTGACTCAGATTCAATATTACCTCCTTTAAATCTTTTAGATCAGCCAGCAAGTCAGGTATCAATTCAATCACCTGAAACCATTGAATTTATATCAAGATTAATAGAAAAAAAATTATTAGATTTTGGTATTGAAGCCAAAGTTATCTCAGCTCAACCTGGCCCAGTAATTACTCGTTATGAATTTGAACCAGC
>Ga0075445_10000845_pt1 | contig 16162 bp, 16 predicted proteins | sample CoawatmetaG02DNA_FD_72350 | JGI IMG/M metagenome (GOLD analysis project Ga0075445, IMG submission 72350) | Marine microbial communities from the West Antarctic Peninsula - Coastal water metaG029-DNA | ecosystem: Environmental > Aquatic > Marine > Coastal | place: Atlantic Ocean: West Antarctic...
TCAACATCCTCCAGATACACACCAATGGTGATCAAGTCGTAGTTGGTGTGCGGCCAGAATTGAATATCCTGATGCCACTTCACTTCTTCGCCACCCTGCGGATATTTGAAGTTCAGTTTACTGTGATGGAATTTAATGTCGGGGCCAAGAATAGCCTCGGCTAAATCGACAATCTCGGAGGATGAAGCAAACGCCCAATAGGTCGGGTGTTGGTCTACCGGACTATTTAAACGGCGCAGTCGTGGTGCGTCTGAGCAATGGTCCGGCTCGACGTCAAATTTTTTATCAGATTCGGATATGCTTCGACTCGCTTCGACGAAGCTTTGTGTCACTACATTTAGTCTGTCGAGCCAGGCGTTTGAAAGCCAACCGTCAAGCACCAGGTAGCCTTGAGTTTCATAATGGTCGATCTGCTCTGTCGTTAGTGTACTTGTCATAGTCGCAATCTCGAAAGATGTTGTCGACAGGATAGCAATGATTGGTGTTGTACGAAAACTAACCGTTCGACCAATTTGGTCGCACGCAACATCAACCCTCTGCGGCGATGCGATCCGCTTCTGTTTGGTACTGCGGCTCTGTGGTTCTTTCGCTACGGCTGTCTAAGGTGTTTTTCTCTCGTTCGTTGACCATATCCCAACCCGCCTGCCATTCGAAATCCATTGGTTGAATGGTCGGCTTCGATATGGATTCAAAACCACGGAGTGCCTGCTGAACAACCGCAAATTGGTCTAATTTATCCTCGAAGCGGCCTGATTCAAACCCGAGCGGGTAGTTGACGAACATCGCCCGTGGCGGTCTGCCAGCCGTAAGGATGTCTAACGCGCTGCCTAAAATCAGCGTTGGCAGGCCATTGGATTCGAAGTGTCGGGCAATCAAACTCACGGTTTGATGGCAGACAGGTCACAAAGGTACGAGTAAGAGTAGATCGAGTCTTTCTTTTTCAACGGCCGCTTCTAATGCAGGGATAAGCTCGGTTAGGACTCTGTTTTTTGAGTAGATACCCCCCATGCAGGAGAAATAGTTGTCCGCTAGTTCACCAATTGTGCCGTCAGCGGCAAGCGCTGTTAGTGCTTCCGTTGGAAAAACAGTGCAAGGGTCCTGTCTCGCCTCTTGCAGATAATTTTGCATGATGTGGGAGAAACGTAGATCTTGCGTTGGCGTCTCGCGACGGATGCTGCGAATGCTGGTGTCGTCTTTGTAGTAGTAGGCGGTCTGGCCTGGCACATAGGTACCCGCTGTCGAGATCATGCCCAATCGTGATGCTGAGAGTGGTTTGCGCAGCGGCGCGAAAGCAGGTTCACTGTCGGCTTCAAACCATTGGTAAGGCTCAAACCCGAGCTTTTCATAACTTTCGCGGGTTTGTCTTATGTATTGTTTAGGTTCTGGCTGCATGGCGTTTTCTTCTGCTAATGATGACCTTCAGTTGTCATGCTGAATCCTTGTTTACTCGGTAAACATGTGGATACATAATGGTATTTTCTAGGTAAAAATAATAGCAAAAACTAAGGGTGTTGTATGTCAGATAAGGGGGCTAGCCTCAAAGAAACACAATTACCCGAAGACGTTCAGTTACTTATGAATGCTTTTTCCTCACGCCTTATTTTTGTCACGATTGGCCGCACGCCTACTTGCGTGCATTCGTAGTGGCGAGCAATAACAAACTCGGAGATAGAAACCCAATGATTGAATTTATGCTTAACGGCGAAAGTGTCCGAACTGACGATGATCCAAATACACCATTGCTATGGGTAATTCGCGATACCTTTAAACTCAAAGGCTCTAAATTTGGCTGTGGCGCGGGTTTGTGCGGTGCATGCACCATGCATGTTGATGGTGAAGCTAACCGAACCTGCATCCTGCCGATCAGTGCCGTTGCCGGACGTCATGTCACCACGATTGAAGGCCTAGGTACACCCGATAACTTGCATCCTCTGCAAGAAGAATGGGTTGCCCTTAGCGTGCCGCAGTGCGGTTATTGCCAATCAGGTCAAATCATGTCGGCTGCCGCATTGCTTGAAAATAATCCTAACCCAACGGCGGATGAAGTTGATGCTGCCATGTCGGGCAACATATGTCGGTGTGGTTGCTACGTTCGAATTAAAGACGCCATATTAAACGTGTCTGCGCAGAAACTTGCCTATAACGCGATGGATGAGGTGAATGCATGAGTGCGAAGACGACGACTAACAGCATGAATATGTCGCGAAGGAAATTTCTTAAAACAACCGGCATCGTTGGCGGAGGTTTGGTTGTTGGCTTTTCATTGGCGGGTTGTGCGCCCGGTGAGCTCCCCATCGATTTATCTGAAAACGGCTTTATACCCAACGCATTTTTACAAATAACACCAGACAACAACGTTCGTTTTTATTGCCCACGGGATGAAATGGGACAGGGCGTCACGACCGGTCTTGCAACATTGATTGGTGAAGAGCTTGATGTGCATCCCCAGCAAATGGATGTCAAATTCGCCGGTGTTCACGCTGACTACAATAACCCAGCAATGGGCGTGCAAGGCACGGGCGGTAGTAGTTCGCTCAGAGCACACTATATGCCGTTACGCCAGGTTGGCGCTAACACGCGATCTGTATTGGTGAGCGCAGCAGCAGCAGAACTTGGCGTTGCTGTTGAAGATATTACAACCGCAGATGGACATGTCATTGTTGCAGGCAAGCAGTATCCGTATGGCCAGTTTGTTAACGCCGCAGCGAAGCTTGAATCCCCTGAAGAAGCACCGATGAAAGCCAATGCCGATTTTCGCTACATCGGCAAAGCGTTTTCTCGTATTGATGCCATCGCAAAATCAACGGGCACGGCCGAATTTGCCATCGATATTGATATACCCGACATGCATCATGCCGTCGTCGTAAGATCACCGGTCGCTGGTGCAAAACTAAAATCCGTTGATAAGTCGGTGGCTCAAGCGATGCCCGGGGTTACGGACGTGATTGAAATATCGAGCGGTGTCGCGGTTGTTGCTGAAAAATATTGGCAGGCGAAAACGGCCGCAGCGAAGCTATCACCTAAGTGGCAAGACGTTGCACTGGGGCAAGTCGATACCCAAACTGTGAAAGATGATTATGCACGGGCAATGCAACAAGAAGAGGGCCTGACAGGCCCGGATGAAGGCGATATCGTCGCCGGCCTGGCAGCGGCAGAACATGTTGTAGAGGCGCAATACTGGGCGCCGTACCTTGCCCACGCACCGCTCGAACCGATGGATGCCGTCGTTCGTATTGAAGATGGCGAAGCCGATGTTTGGTCTGGTGTGCAGGGTGTTGGTGCTATGCAAGGATTGGTGTCACGCTTCTCTGGTATCCCTTTAGAAAAAGTGCGGGCGCACAATACCTATCTAGGCGGTGCGTTCGGTCGACGGGGTACCTTGACACATATCGTTGAGGCTACAGAACTCGCGGTGGCGTCAGGTAAACCAATTCATCTACTTTGGTCACGCGAAGACGATATTCGAAATGGTGTTTATCGGCCCGCCTCTCTCATGAAAATGAAAGCCGGTGTTGGCAGTGATGGCAAATTAACCGCATGGCAAGCTAAGCGTGTTGGCGGCAATATCACGCCAAAGATACTCGAAAACATGATTCCGGCATTGTTCCCCGGTTTAGGTGATAGCACGATAGAGTTTGTCGTAGGATTATCACGCGATGTCTTCTCTGGTTGGATGGTAGATCACTCTAGCATCGAAGGGATTTCTGACGACTACGACGCGCCTAACAAGGTCGTTAACCATGTCACGGTCGACCACAATGTACCCCTAACGTTCTGGCGATCTGTGGGTCATTCCTATACATCCTTTGCAAAGGAAGGCATCGTTGATGAGCTAGCGGAAAAAGCAAATATTGACCCGGTTGAATTTCGACTCAACAACACCGTTAATAATCCTCGCTTGAACAATGTCATTCGCGTCGCTCAACAGCATATGCAGAAGATGCAACCAGCCGAAGGCCACTATCTCGGCTTCGCTTCGCACAACTCGTTTATGACCGACGTTGCAGAGATTGCCGAAGTGTCTGTAAAAGACAACGTGATCACAGTGCACAAGGTTACCTGTGTTGTCGATTGCGGCATTGCTGTTAATCCAGACATCGTCCGTGGCCAGATGGAAGGCGCCGTTATGTACGGTTTAACAGCCACACTGCATGGCGATCTTGACCTGCAAGCCGGTGCATTTAAGCAAAGTAACTTTCACGATTATCCTATCTTGAGAATGCAAGAAGCGCCTGCTGTCGACGTGATTATTGTTGACAGTGGCACGGCGCCAACGGGTGTCGGCGAGCCAGGGTTGCCGCCGATTGCGCCTGCTGTCGCCAGTGCGGTATTCAAGGCGACGGGTCAACGACTGAGGTCGCTGCCACTGCGTTTATCTTAAACAATTCACGGTGGGTAACCGACAGACAAAAAAAAGAGTTCTAATTAACTTAGAACTCTTTTAGGTCTGATCCCGTAGCACGCTCTGAGACGTTTCAGACGGTGTGAATAGTCTGATTTTAACTTTTTGAAACTAGACAATCATCACTGCCGGTGAGGCCAGTGTTGATATCGAAGCCTCTACTTGCTCACCACCAGATTTTCAGTGCGGTTAAACTTTGCTTCTCGTTGTTCGTGTAAGACGGCGATCTGTTGTGCCAACTCAATTGATTGCTGCTTAAAGTATGCCGGTGTCATTTCATCTTCGGGTACTTCTAGAATCAAATGAACACCAGGGTCACCGAAAGAAAAAACGCTGGCGAGTAAGTAGGAATAGTAGTTGTCGATCAACTCACCCTCGTAGATGAAATACTCCACCATCCACTTGTCATCCCCCGTATAAACGGCGTCATGATCTTCGTGTTGCGTTAAAGTAACGCCGCGAAACTCCATGCAGGAAATTAGAGAATGATGCCTGCCATCGCCGAAGGGCCCATACCAAAATGAAGCGATGTCGGCTGCTTGGCCCGGTACCTTGATTTCATAACTATTGAACTCGACTTTCTTTGCTAGTACACCCATCGGCGGTGGCGTGAATTTGTGATCACGTTCAACTAACGATGGCAAAATGAAGGGAAAGGCTAATAGTAACGTTATACCGGCGGCTAAGCCGCGCGCGATGTGTGGCTCTGGGTCTATCGATGTCGATGGTTGACTGCTCTTCAAAAACAGAACGATGATGTGTACGGCGATAAAGCCGCAGACGACAATTTGGGCATCTGAATTTAAGGTGATCAGCGTCACAGTGCCAGCGAGGACAGGATACGCTGAAAATGTTTTGAATTGATTAATGTTAACGAAGCTCGGTGCGAGCAATAGCCAGGGAATCCATAAGCTTTCGCTGACAGATATGGCAATAGCAACGCCGGCAATGACCCAAGGAACAACCAGTAAGCGTCTTGCGCCCTGAAGTGGTTGGTAGCCGTTTTGTAACATGATCAGCAGTGCACAGATGACAACGATGATGCCGCCTGGGTTGGCCATTAAAGGTGCTAATAGCGATAACAATGTTGATAGATAGAGGGTGTTTATCCAGAAGCCGAGAGGTTTTTGAGTGAAGTTTTTAACCAATAAAGGCAAGCAGGGTAGCAACCAGAAAAAACCGATGAAGTAATGTAACTGCGGTGTCTCCCACTCGGGATAATAGACATAGCGGTAAGTCGCAATACTTGCAACTCTCAAAATATTCACGAACAGTGCAAGGGGTAATACCAGTAGTAATCTTGTGACAGAAAAAATCGAAAAAGGGTTGTTGCGATTAATCCAGAGACTTAAAGCTCCGAGTAAGATAAGTGAATTGATACCCGAGCAATCGTCAGTCCATGGTACGACCAGCGAGCCAAGTACAATCTCATAACCCCGATCCATAGAGGCGAGTCCTAACAGATTAGCAAAGCCAACAAGACCTTGCCTCGATAGGTCGCTGACAAAACCAGTTTCATCAAAGGTTTGGGCAATAATAAAGACAAGGCTCAGGGCAATAATGTTTTTTACTATAGGGACTGGTTCATCATGTGATTGATCCACGTCTTAACCTCCTTATCTTGAAAGCGTCGCTTTAGTTCGTGGCCCCAACGATTGGTTTCGTCGCTATTTTTGATTGCCACGGAGGAGATAAACAGTAATAAATTCGCTTCGTCTGTAACCGACAGTGTGTCTTTGTCTTCATAGGAATAAACAAGCTCATAATATTCTTTTTGGACGAATTGGCTTCTCGTTTTGTAGACCGTCTTTAAAGCAGAAGCAAAGCTACGCTGAGCGTTAACATCACTACCAAGTGACTGCATTAGCTTGGTAATCTGCAGTTCGTCAGTTTCATTGTCTTGTAGCAGGCTGTTGAGTGATTTTTTAATATCGTCCCTCAAGCGTGTGCCCTTTGCTGCAGCAGTAAATATGGCTCTTGCTTCTCTTTTTAGGCCATCATGCAGCAGCATTAATTTGAATGTCTTTAAGTCGTATGTTGACCACGTGCTCGGGTCGCTCTTTAGGTACTCATTCAATGCTAAGGAAAGGTCGCCGATTTTTGCGCCGACTCTGGCGGTTTGAATCGGTGGTAAAAATCCATCTAACGCCGCATCTCGCAATGCAGTCTCGTATCTGTTGTCAGCGTTGTCCCGTGCTTCGGATAGACGAAAAGGTAGGTAGATGCGGCTAGGGGGCAGATCCGTCAATGCGATTGTGTCGAAGGTATCGATCGCCGCTGCAACATCTTGGTTTGATAAATACAGTAGGCCTTTAAGGTAGATTGAGGCCGGGTTCTCACTATCGATAGATGCGATAGCATTATCATTTGCTGAGTTAGAGGCTTGTGCAAGCTCAACAAAAGCCGGTATGTCCTGCCAAGTAGCGCTGTTAAGCGCTACCTTGGTCAGGGTTACAGGGGTTATTTCGGCTTCTACGAATTCAACTTCATCGTTTGGCGTGAAATGCCAAAAACCGAATGCGGAGATAACGCCTGCCGATAAGATGAATAATGACAATTTTACCGTACTATTCATTTTTTCGCCGCGCGGCTTTTGTAAAGTTGAATTGCCGGTATAAGTAGAACAAGGGCCCACCAAGGTTCAGGTGATCCGGGTGGAGAAGAAGCGGAAAATGAGACACCTTCGGGTGCAGTGTAAGACTTTAGATCGATCGCAGTAGCTTGGGCTTCTGTGACGAGCGCGAATTGCTCACTGCCGCCACTGAAATCGAAGAAGTCTTCATTGGCACCTGAGCCAGTGGGGTCGACAAACTCCAATCTAACGGTTGCTGAAATAATGTCTCCGGTGAAAGATACATCTTGAATTTTTAGTACATCATCAAGGTCTGAAAAATCGGTAGAATTACCCGCAATCTCAGAACCACCGGCCGTGCCGAACAGTGTGTTGTAGGCGTCAGTACCCGCGCTATTCAGGATATCGGCGCTCGTATTCGTCAGAAGGTCTGAAAATGAAAAAGAACCGTCGCTGGTCACAATTTCAAGCACTGCGCTCTCAATTGCAATACCCGCAGATGTGCTCGATTCTAGACCGTTCGCGGCTTCATTCAAGTCAACCCCGAGGAATATCGAGCCGCTGTCAGTGATGTAACTTTGCAATGTTTCTGCCGTGACGTCGGCAAGCAGGTCTAGTGTGCCTGAGCCCTGGCTAATCGTGTTGGTGAGAATAGCGGGTATTGAGACGACCTCTGGTGGAACAACAACGACTTCGTCGTCGTCACTCTTACTACTCTTACTACTCTTACTACTCTTACTACTCTTACTACTCTTATTACTCTTATTACTCTTACTACTCTTACTACTTTTACTACTCTTGTCACTCTTATTACTCTTATCACTACTCGCAGCGAGCGCATCGGCGCCGCCAAATAGGAAGAGCGACGCAATGACGAGAGTCATTATTGCTGAAGATTTCATTTTTGAGTCCTTTTTTAAATTGTAGTGTTGGAATAGCAATAGAGGTGCCAACTAAACGTTTCTTACAAACCCTTACAAAATAGCCAAGTGCCTGATTTAAAAGAGCTTCAATGTTCGTCTGATACGTTGCATGCCTAATAAGACATGTTCAAAACGCAACGTTGATTGCGTAACGCGAAAAAATTGAGCGCGCCGCAATTTTTTAGAACGTAAATTATTTTGTTATAAAAGTGGCGAAGGCAGAATTACTTGGGGACGTTTAGCCGGCGTTAATCACCCGTCAGACTTAAATACGTAGGTTACGAATATCTGAGACAAATCCAGTAATGTCATGAAAATAGCGAAACCGTGGTTAATTGAAATTGCTTGCGCGAGGTTAACGAATGTCGATAACGACAGAGCCTTGCGATTGTTTTAGATACGTAAAATTAAAAAATAGAAAGAGTAGCGAACCCAACATTTCCATGCCTTCTTCCGCGGCTGTTGCAAAGATGTATGTCATTGAGTCGGAGTCGATGTCACGGCTAAAAAACTCAATGACCAATGCGCCAGAAACAAAAATCGCGCCCGATGACACGTAGCCGAATAGGATGTGAGGCTGCAGGGACCTAAGGAAAGGTATGTATATGACAAACAAATCAGCAACCAGCACCGCGCCAACCAGCGTCCAGTTCATTTCGGAAACCGTGTTGAATGATTCATGGATGCCGGCAACCTCGTCAATGGAAAGTATCAGGAAGCCGATCGCCAACAAGTGCCAGTGTAGTCGGTAAGACGTTGCTTTAATGGCAATAATGGCGAGTAAGAGCGCATTATTTGCCAGCATGAAGGATGAAAACCATGTGGGTAGATTATTTTCTTCATCGAGATGAAAAAACTCAATAATTAACCAATGGATGTTGTCATATCTAATGTCTGCATAATTTAGACTGATATGTGCCACGATAAAAAAAGCGACGACAGCCAGCAAAAACTGGCAATAGCGCTCTAGTGAAATATTGTAAGGGGCACGTTGTTGTGCAAGTTCTTTCACTCTAAAACCTCGTAGACGCTGCTGAAGTCATCAGTCCACAAGGGACCTGGTTCCGGCAGGTAAGTGTGTTTGTTCGACGAGATAATTTGACTAAGAAATGCGGTGTTGTTTGTCATCAACATCCAAGTTGAACGACTCGTGTGTTTACTCGGCATTTTTTTATTCTTGACCAGAATCAACTTGTAGCCTAATTCCTTGGCAATTCGAGTCACAACAGGTGCGAGGTCAATAACCCGGTTCGAGATATGTAATGCCAGCACACCATCGGCACTTAGGTGCTGCCAATAAAGCTCAATGGCTTCTTGTGTAATGAGATGAACAGGGATGGCATCGCTGCTGAACGCATCGACGACAAATAAGTCAAAATTCTGAACATTGCCTGTGTCGAATTCATGCTCAAGGACAATTCTCGCATCGCCTTCGATTGTGACGATGTCGGCGCCTCGGTTGCGCGCATCCTGCAAATAGCTAAATTTCGTTTCAGCCCAATCGTTAACCATTGGATTGAGTTCATAGAATCGAAATGTGTCTGGGTAAGTGGGCCGGTGTGGCACTACATAATTTTCTGGAAACTGCTCGGGCTGTATTTTGGCATTGCTATATGCGGCAAGCGTGCCGACGCCTAAGCCGATGATGCCGGCACGGAAACTTCGTTCTTCAACAATCAGCTGCTGCTGGATTGTCATGGCGATGCCAATACCGGTGGTCGGCGCAAAGTAGGCCGTTGGCCAGTGAGGGTTCGACGTTAATTGTTCGCCGTGTGAGATGTTGCCATGCCTTAAACCAAGGTAATGTTCCGGTGTACCCAATTCGTATTCACGGATAGACAGCGTGCCATAAAAATTCCTGTCCTTTATTATTTGTCTTCTCTCATCTTCGATCGTCACCCATGCCAGACTTTCGATTAACACGACGGTCGCGCCGGTAGTGAGGACAATGACCGCCAAGGGGGCACCATTGCGCGACAGCCAGTGCGCTAGCGACTGCTTTTGATAGCGCCGCATCAAGTCAGCACCGATCGTGAGTGCGACAAACGTCATCACTAACGTGGCAAGTGAATATTGGTACCACTGTGTAAAGAGCGCTTGCGTCATGCTACTTCGGCTAGCAATGTCCCAAGTAGATGGTGTGAATGTCGCAATGCAGCCGACAGCAACCGCGACTAAACCAATGGCTAAACAGGCGACGCGCCATTCGTTACCTTTGATTGTGGTTGTTAAAAATTGCTTAGCCAGCGTCTGTTTTAGCGCAATCGCGCCGACGATCATAAAGCACAGGACCAGCAGTAAGGGGTACTCATAGAGCGCATCGAATGCGACGGGAGCAACAATGGCGACGAATATGCCGCCAACAGCGCCGCCAATCGATACCATCAGGTAGAACAGCGTCAAATGGTTTGTCTCGGGTCGCATCCGAGAGAGCTCGCCATGCAGACACATGCAAGCGACAAAGAGCACAAACAAGTAGCCAAAAATTTGGTCTGCAAAGCCCAGATCCAATCCGAAGTACAGAATGCGCACAACATTCACCACGGCTATCGGTAGCAATGCCCAGTAAACCTCGCGCACGTACCAACGATCGCTGTCAAAGCATAGGATAAAAGTGATCAGGTAGACGGCCAGTGGTAGTACCCAAAGGAAAGGGTCAATGGCAATGTTTATTGTCATTTGCGTGGTGGTTGAGAGTAATAACGCTGAGCCGCACGCGGATAAGAGGACCCATCGCGAAATAGCATTTGTGGAGATATATTCGGTGTATTGGTGGACAGGCGCGACGGCTGTGGGCTGAGTATTGGCGGTGCGCGAAACGATCCAAGCGCAGGCGATGCTAGGCAAGATAAACACGAGGTAGCCCAGTGACCAATACGAAGATTGGTCCTCTAACGTAAGTGTACGCTCGAAATAAAGCGGATAAGAGAGCAATCCAAGTAAAGAGCCAATATTGGATAGGGCGTAAAGACGGTAGGGTGAATACGCGGGTAGTTTTTGCGCGTACCAACTCTGGATCAGTGGACCCGTAGACGAAAGCATGAGGTACGGCGCGCCGACCGACATGGCCAGCACGCTTAAGATACCTAAAACCGGTGCGTCGGCGTTGACAGGCTTCCACGTAGGATCGGGTGCAATCGGAAGCATGATGGCGGCGATAATGAGCAGCGTAACGTGAAGACCGGCCTGTTGCATCGGTTTAAGCCATTTCGCGGTCATGTGCGCGTAGCCGTAGCCAACAATGAGCAGTAGTTGAAAGAATAATAAGCAGGTTGCCCACACGCCAGGTGTCGAGCCGTACCAGGGCAAAATAAACTTGCCGATCACCGGCTGCACTTGAAAGAGTAGATATGCGCTGGCAAAAATTGTCAGACAGAAAGGTGCGACGATAAAAAGAGCTTGTTGCTTATTGAGTCGAATCTCAGTCGACTCTCTCGTGATATTGAAAGCGCTCAAAATGGTGTCCATTTAAGTGATGTACTGTCACCTAGAGCAAGAGCCGTGCCAGTACAAAATGGCTTGTTTTTACGGGTTAAAACTGCGGCGCACGTTTGGCATTCGCAAATTGCAAATGTCGATCACTGTTTTGCGAAAGAAAAACACAGCGCAGCCATGGTTCCAGGCGTCAAGGCAGCAGCGGCGTATTTTGCGCGCGCCACAGCGATTGCCATCACTGCGGGTCATCATTACGGCGAGCGCAATAAAAGATAAGGCAGGGTTTTGATCCACTGCGTATGCCGTCACGTAGTAGGGTTATGATCAAAATACTACTACTACTATTAGTCGCGAGTAATGCCATGGCGATTGAAGAGGCCGACTATCAAGTCATTGGCAACGATGGCGACCTTGAGATACGCCAGTACCCGCCGCACGTGGTGGCAGAGACACTTGTGCAAGGTGAGTTCAAAGACGTCGGTAACAACGCCTTCAGGCGACTCGCCGGCTACATATTTGGCAAGAACGACGCAGACCAAAATATATCGATGACGGCACCGGTGACTCAGCAAGAAACCGACGATGGCTACATTGTCAGGTTTTACATGCCGGCTGAACATAACCTCGACGATTTGCCTAGGCCGTTAGATGATTCAGTCAATATTTATGAGGCGGCCGGCGGCGTGTTTGCCGTGTTGCGCTATAGAGGCGGTTGGAAACAAGACAGTTATTTGAAACACAAAGATCAGTTGATCGCGCAACTTGAACAAAGCGCTGCGTGGCAAAAAAACGGTGAACCGACATGGGCGAGATACGATCCGCCCTTCATGCCGTCCTTTTTAAGAACAAACGAAGTATTGATTCCGGTAGAACCACGATGACATTTGAAGAAATGGTAGAAACACAATTTGTAAATCCGATCCAGGTGCTACTTCAGGCCTTCTCTAAAGAGGGCGCGGATGCGGAGCATGAATACTTCTCCGGCGTGCTGAGTATCGTCGAGGACAAATCCAGCGAGGCTCAAATGCTGGCGGCGATCATTGAATTGTCACGCTGTGCATTTCTCGGCTTCTACTACACTGATTCGGCGCAAAGTCAGATTAATGATCTGTTGGACTATTGGATCGAAGTTTCCCACACCATGTCGGCTGATTCAGAGCCGCATTGATCGCACTCTTGTCGTTTTAAGAAAACCCTTTTTTGCGGCTTTCCAGGGCCGCTTTTTTATCTCGCTTTCAATCTCGACCTGATACGTGCGCAGCGAATATTGTCGTTATTGGCGTTCAACCTATGTTCGTCGATAACCCTCATTAATGTCGCGTCTGAACACGAAAGCAAATGTGATCTGTGTATCGATCTTTAAACGTATAAATGAGCATCTAATATGGAGACGTACCGTGATTTCAAGAAGGAAACTATTATCGTCCGCATCAATGCTTGCGCTGATACCTGTAGCAAATCTAATACCTGCAATTGCAAACGCTGCATCGAATGTCGATCTTAAAGACCCCTCTGCCGTTGCTCTGAAATACGTTGAGAATGCATCAGACGCGCAGCGTGCTGACAAAATGGGTACGGCTGCTGCTGATCAATTCTGTGATAACTGTCGTTTTTATAAAGTCGACAGTGGAAACGCGGCGCGCGGTGGATGTGCCTTGTTTAAAAATAACTTAGTCGCCGGTAAAGGCTGGTGCGCAGCATGGGTACCGACTGCCTAGGTTGCTGTGCCCGGCAGTCGAGCTACCGCTCGATTAGTTGGCTTGGTTTTTAACATAAGGCGATAGGTCGCTGCGTCATTCGGACGACCTAGTTAAGTCTGTAATAGACTCTGTAATAGACTCTGCGATAGCATTATCAGTAGAATGTGGTTTTGCCCGCACTCACTGAGCCAATCATTGCTGTTAAGGAGTCTGCTAAGCCATGAGTACTGTTCCCACTGAATTTGACCCATCTTATATTGCGTCCAAATCCTCTCCCGCATCGCACATGTACCACGCCGAATTGTCATCCCAAGATCCGATGCAGTCAGTATTGGCCAACAACCCTGAAATTTATTTTGTGGCGCCAAAGCGTAGCAGCGACTGGGGCAACTGGGAGTTCCGGCCGGGCGCTTACTACGACACAACCTCAGGCGCGAAACACCCTTACTGGCAAGACAAAGATTTACCCAAGGCCAGCAAAGATATAGTACAACTGCGTAAAGACATGTTGCAGTGGGGTTACTGCAAAGTTGAAGATGCGGTAAGTGCAGAACAGGTCGCGCTGATTCGGCAGCGCGTGCTTGAACAAGCCGAAGGCGAGCGCATGGCAGGCATCGCACAAAGAACACCGAGTGGTCAAAACATTAACTGTTGCGTCAACAAAGGCCAATGTTTTGAAGGCCTCATAGAACTGCGCCCTGACGTCGTTCAAGGTGGTGCATTAATGGAACAACTCATCACCGAAGCCTTGGGCGCAGGTTGGATTAGCACATCCTTAATTGCCGCGGTGTCATTAGAAGGTGGTGTGCCGCAAGCACTACATCAAGATCAAAACAACGCGCTGGATTCACTTAGTCCCATGTCGATCAACATCCTTACCCCCATCACCGATGTTGATGAAACTAACGGCGGCACGCTGGTGATCCCGGGTAGCCATCTCGTGCTGACCGAGGCCGTCAGAAATAAAACACCGGTGGGCAAATTGCCTCCCGCGATCAACATCGATGCCAAAGCCGGCACCATGGTGATCACCGACGGCCGCTTATTACACGGCACCGGCATTAACCACACAACATCACCCCGCGTCGTCATGCTAAACGGCATGGTAAGACCGGTTTTAAGACAGCAAGAAAATTGGATGTTGTCCGTGCGCCCCGAAGTGCTAAGACGAGCCAGCCCTAAGCTTTTGCATCGCATGGGTTATCAAGCAACCAATGGCGCCCAAACAAATGAAGGCCATGGCTTCGGTGCAACGGGACAGGTTGAAGAGTTGCCGGGCGCGCTGGTCGATTTTCGATTGGCGGCGGACGATGGCGAATACATAAGGGTAGGTGAACTGAGACCAACGTCGACTAGCGAAGAGCTTAATGCGGCGTTCACGCTGCGAGATGTCGTCGGCAAAGCCAGGGCCGGTGGCAGAAGCGCACCGGTTGGCATCGGCGGCCTAAAAGGCGCTAAATAGCAGCAAAAGGTATATCGCGTTGCTTGGCTGGCTAAAAGCGGTTGGCTTGTATAACCTTCCGCGTCGGTCACCCGCTAGTGCCTTGTTTATGGCATTGTTTATAGCATTGTTTAGTGCAATGTTTAGCGAAGGGTTAAGCGTCCAGTGACCGCATGATCAAACAACAAGATTGAGCTAATGTGGGCTACTATGAGGCCTGCCAGTTAGACCTTCTACCAGTTAGACCTTCTAATTGAATCATCTAATCGAGCCATTTAACCGAGTATTGAGAACCACTATGTCTAAAAGTCATGAGATCCAAGGCGCCATCCACTCCATGGGAGAAACCACAGAATATGGTGCAAATGGTTTCACGAAGCGAGAGTTTGTTATCAAGCTTTCAGGCGAAGGCGAGAACCCTACGTACCCTAACTACATCGCGTTAGAGTTAATTAAAGATAAATGTTCACTGATCGATGGCATGGCCGTCGGCACAGAGATTGTGGCGCACTGTAACTTATCCGGCCGGCTCTGGACCTCTAAAGACAATGTCGAAAAATGCTTCAACAGCCTGCAGGTTTGGCGAATAGAAGGCGCGACTGCGAACGCAAGCCCGGACGCGATGAACCAAGACAACGGTGCCCCCGAGTGGAACGAGAGTGATATTCCTGCGGACGACATTCCGTTTTAAAGATTGTTTATTCGAAGTAGACGTCGTGTTAGAGAGACGTTGGGGTGTGAATTCGCCCCAATTCAAATAACCGACAGCGTCAGTGAACTAACTAAACTTAAACCCCGGTCCACATTCCACCAGCATTTGGCCGATAAGCGCGGCGGCTCGATGTTGCTGCGCTTTTTGGTATTCGGTGTTCCTGAACATATCCAGCATCACCTGCGTTGACGGGTATTCAATCACGGCAACCGCATCCCAGGCATCTTCGCCTTGGCCAATCAGAAAGCCGCGAACCTCACCCGTATAGATAACGCGTGCGCCTTTAGGACCCATGATTTCTTCAAAGGCTTTGCCGTACAGTTGGTACGCGGCTTCACCGCTCAAGTCGGATGCGCGACCGTCTTCGTACACGGCTTTATCCCTGAACCGAAGCAGGTTCAACATCGACACGGGTTTACCCGTCGCCCTGTCACGAAAAGCGCGCACCTGATCGCCGGATGGTTGTAGCGCGATGTCAGTCATGGGTTATCTCCTGATGATGAGTTAGTGACATTGGGTTCAGGCTTTATTCGCAAACAAACACCGGAATGTTTCGATCGGTGCGCGTTTGGTAGTCCTGATAGGGCGGATAGTATTCACAACAAACGGGCCACAGCTGCTGTTTTTCTTCATCCGACACACGTCTTACGCGCATGGCTTTAGTTTGTCCGCCGAAGGTAATGCGCACATCTGGGTAGGCGACGAGGTTGTTGTACCAGACCGGGTTTTTCGGCGCGCCGCCCTGCGATGCAACCAGTACAAAGCCATCATCATTAGGCACATACATCAGCGGTATCGTGCGCTGCTTGCCAGACTTGGCGCCTTTCATCTCAACCAGCAGAATCGGCATACCGGCCATCTTGTTCATCAAACGGCCGCCGCTCAATTTGTAGACCACCACGTTAACTTTGGTGAACAGTTTTAATAGCCAGCGTGGCGGCAGTGGCGCGTTTTTGGTGCTGGTTTCTTCGCTCATA
>Ga0075445_10000864_pt1 | contig 15985 bp, 16 predicted proteins | sample CoawatmetaG02DNA_FD_72350 | JGI IMG/M metagenome (GOLD analysis project Ga0075445, IMG submission 72350) | Marine microbial communities from the West Antarctic Peninsula - Coastal water metaG029-DNA | ecosystem: Environmental > Aquatic > Marine > Coastal | place: Atlantic Ocean: West Antarctic...
TCCCTTTTAGCAGTTCAACTGGGGAATCACCAAGCGCTTCAGCGAAGCTTGCATCAATTTCGATTTTTTCTGGTTTATCAGCTGGAAAATCGAGGCAAAAATAGTCTCCGTCCTTGGATACCCTGAGGATTCCACTTTTAGAGTTAAAGACAATTTCATTGCCAGCAATTTCTGGAAAATATTGGAAAAGAACAGTTGCACTCGCTAAACTCGCGTGCCCACATAAATCAACCTCAACACTAGGAGTAAACCACCTAATTGAAATAGGGCTTTCAGCAATATTAATAAATGCAGTCTCAGAAAGGTTGTTTTCTAGAGCAATTAATTGCATCTGACTGTCTTCAATTATGGATTCTAATATGACAACGGCTGCTGGATTACCTGAAAATAATTTATCGGTAAATGCGTCTACTTGATACATCTTGAATTGCATAAAAGGTATTTTACCTTATTGAGGTTTGCAGGCTAGAATGAGAAAAAAGGATTAATTTGATTATAGAAAAATTACCACTCAAGACCAAGTTAGCTTTTGGTGTTGGCGCAACTGGAGAAGCTGCAACTAATTGGCTTTTTGCTGGTATAACCTTCTTTTTTTACAATCAGGTTCTTGGGCTTGCTAGTTCACTGACAGGGACAGCCGTTTTGATTGCTATTATCTTCGATGCTATTTCGGATCCTGTCATGGGTTCTATTTCAGATCGCTTCAAATCAAAGCTTGGACGCAGGCACCCTTTTATGTTTTTGGCACCCTTCCCAACAGTCATTGCCATATGCCTCATGTTTTTTCCTCCAGTCAGTCTATCTGAGTATGAGCTTTTTGCTTGGCTGATTGTCTCTACGATAATTCTGCGCCTAAGCATCACCCTTTTTGCTGTTCCTCATCTGGCTTTGGGTGCTGAGCTTTCTGAAGATTACATTGAGCGCACTGTAGTAATGAGCTACAACAACCTGCTTGGATACATGGGGGTAATTATCATGCACATCTTTGTATGGTTTCTGGTGTTCCCAAAGTTTGCAGGAGATAAAATTGGCCAATTAAATCAAGATGCCTATACGCCCATAGTTATTTTTAGCACTCTGTTAATTGCTTTGTGTATCTTATCTTCTGCCTACTTCACAAAAGATCGAATTCCTTACTTAAAACAACCCTCTAAAGACTCACCGAAGATAGGGTTAATAGATTTATTTCAAGACATCATGAGTGCGCTGAGCAATAGAAACTATCTCAGACTTGTTATTGGAATGTTTTTTCTTACTTTGCTAATTGGAACTCATGAGACTCTTTCCATTTATATGGGGACATTCTTCTGGGAACTTTCACCGCAACAAATTGGATTGCTAATAATAAATAATATTCTTGGCTTTGGGTTAGGTTTTATTGTCACAGCAAAGCTGCATCAAAGATTTGATAAGCCAATAATTATTGCTATATCAGTCATAGGGCTTAGTATTTTTTGGTCGGCCGCTGTGAATCTTAGATTGTTGGGTTTGGCACCAGAAAATAGCTCAACCGAACTAGTAATCTTTCTCATTGCCTTAGGATCCCTTGCATCAGTCTGTGCATCTATCCTTAACATCAGTGTTATGTCTGCGCTGGCAGATATTGCAGACGAGCATGAGCTCAATACAGGGGTTAGACAAGAAGGTGTGTTTTATGCAGCCAGGACATTGTTCAGCAAAACATCTAGTGGAATAGGTCATTTTGTCGCTGGAATAGCCCTGACTTATATAGAATTTCCCACTCAAAGTTTGCCAGGTGAGATTCCTAGTGCAGTTATTTATAACTTGGGTTTAGTTGATGGTCCTTTCGCAATGATGTGGGGTTTAATTGCAGCATTTTTTTACGCTAGGTATAAAATTACCAAGAAATCACATGCTGAAATTATAGAAAAGCTCGCGGTAAAAAATGCTATCTAAAATTAGAGGGCTTAAAATTTTCCTCTAGTGAATCTCATGCGAATTGAGTAGACCCTTACTAAAGCTACAAGGGTTAAAATAGATTGTGTAAAAATAGATATTAGCAATGTATTGGTCCAACTCCAGCTATCGATGGTTAGCCACAATAAAAAGGTTTGAAGTGGAAAGTTGATCGCCATGCCCATCATCACAACGATGACACTTTCTCTAAATGCTGCTTTTTCTGTTTTATTCATATGGAGCTCTTTGATTCTTGGTGAATGGTCACGGCTGTTCCGTAGGCTATTACCTCTGAAGCCTTGGCGGCAATTGTGGAGGTCTGAAAACGAAAATTGATCACTGCATTGGCACCCATGCCTTCAGCATTGACTATCATCCTACCCATCGCCTCTTCTCTGGCTTCTGTAAGCAAAATAGAATAGCTCTTAATTTCACCGCCAATAATATTTCTTAAGATTGCCAAGATATCTGTTCCTACGTGTCTTGCCCTCACAGTGCTTCCAGTCACAATACCTTTGTAAGATAATATCTTCGAGCCTTTAATAGATGGAGTGGTGACTACTAACATTAATTTTTTTCCTTAAGTTGCATGTGGTTAAATGGACAATATGATAAATAATATAAAGCAAGAGTATGTGGAAACAAAGTTTTCTATTGGTGCTGTCGTAAAACATCGTATCTTAGACTTTCGTGGTGTCATTTTTGATGTTGATCCGGAGTTTAATAATACAGAAGAGTGGTATCAGTCTATTCCTGAGTCTTTCCGTCCTGTTAAGGACCAGCCTTTTTATCATGTGTTCGCTGAAAGTGGAACAATGTTTTATGTTGCTTATGTTTCAGAGCAAAATCTTGTGCTGGATGATTCAGAGGAAATGCCAAAGCACCCTGAACTTACAACTCTTTTTTCTGGATTTGAGAACGGAAGATTTGTCCCCCTCTCTAGGGCAGTTAACTAGATAGCTCTTGGTCGGCAATCTTTAAAGCGGTAATAAACACCTGCATTGCTAACTTTAAATCTTCTAGATTAATAAAGGTAGGTGCCAGTCTAATGTTGGAGTCTTTCGGATCTTGAAAGCCTGGAAAAGTAGACCCAGCAGGAGTAATCAACACCCCAGCTTCTTTGCATAATTCAATCGTCCTGGCAGCAATTGGCTTGTGGGTATCAAACGAAATAAAGTACCCACCCGTTGGTTTGTGATAACTGCCAAGCTCCTCAGGAATTGCATCCAATACATGAAAGGCTGCTTCAAATTTAGGCTTGATGAGAGCTGCATGATTTTTCATGTGCCGTTCAATGCCTTCTTTGTTTTTAAGAAATAATACATGCCTCAACTGATTTGCTTTATCAGGACAAACGATCATTCCTGCCCGCTGCTTAACAAGAAGCTCAAAAAGCTCTTTCCCCGCTGTAGCAAAAGAAAGGCCCCCACCACCAAAGGTGACTTTAGAAAAAGAGCTCAAGACTGCTGTTTGTCTCTGTGCGCCTGCTTTTACTGCAAGCTCCCATGTTGGGGTTTGTGATGCACATTCACTGAAGTCATGAACCAGGTATGCATGGTCAAAAATAAATAAAAACTCATCCGAGTAAGCTTTTCCTGCTTCCATCAAAGATAAGATATTTTCATCGGTATAAATATCGCCGGACGGATTCGAGTGCCTCGGCACTGCAATTAAGCCCTTGATATTATTGTGCTGAGACAGCAAGTCCTTAAATTCTTGAATATCAATACCAGCACCATTGAGTGGCAGTGTTAAAACCTCAATACCAAAATCTTCTAACAGTCTAAAGTGTCTATCAAAGCCAGGAACTGGGCAGATAAACTTCAAATTCTCTTGCTTGCTCCAGGGTGTTTTTAGGCCAAAAAGATAGTTTGCAAGGATCAGCTGATAAATAAGCAGTAAGCTCGACTGCTCTCCAACCAATGTTTGTTCGACGGGTGAAGATAAAAGGCTGGCACCAAGTTCTCGCGCTTCCATGATTCCAAGCGGCTCGCCGTAGTTTCGAATATCCAAGCCTGATGATGCATGCGTAGGAGTGTCCATGCTTAAAATAGCATTTGATAGGTCTAGCTGGTCTGCTCCTGGTTTTCCGCGCGTTAGATCAATGACTAAGCCCAAAGACTTTAAATGCGCGAATTCAGATTCCAAAGTTTCATTCATAGTATGCAAAAAAGTTACCAAGTAGCATAATAAATCATTATGTCATTAGAAAATATACTCTTAATTATATTTCCAGCCCTAGGCTTTGGGGGCGCGATTGTTTACTTTGTAATGAGCAGGCAAAAAGACGATGGCAGCTTGCAAGAAGGATTTGAGATTTTGGCAGCCAAGATCTTAGAAGAAAAGAGTAGTCATCTATCAAATCAAAGCATCGAAAAAATGTCCCTCATCCTAGAGCCTTTTAAAGAGCAGATTAGCAGCCTAAATCAACAAATTATAGGACTGCAAAAAGAGCAATCTGCTGCAAAAGAATCTTTTAAGAATGAAGTTGGCAAGGTAATTGAACAAACAAACAAAATTAGCTTAGATGCAGACAACCTAACCAGCGCCTTAAAGGGTGACTCAAAAACACAAGGGGCCTGGGGCGAACAAATTCTAGAAAAAACACTTGAAGAATCTGGGTTAAGAAAGGGAAAAGACTATGAGCTTCAAAAGAGCTTTAGAGATACAAAAGGCAACCTCCTCATTCCAGATGCCATTATCTACTTGCCAGGCAACAGAAACATTATTATTGATTCCAAGGTTTCGCTCAAAGCTTACAAAGCTCACATGGATGCCACAACTGAAGCCACACGAGAATCTGCACTGAAAGATCATATAAAGAGCCTAAAAGATCACATGAAGGGCCTGAATGAGAAGAACTATGTTGGCCTTGATGACATTAATTCTCCTGACTATGTTCTAGTTTTTGTGCCACTTGAATCCGCCCTATCACTTGCCCTAAATGCAGACTGGGATCTTCAAAGACTGGCCATGCAAAATCAAATGGGATTTGTCACCCCAATAAACCTCATTGCAATTTTAAGAATGGCTGAAAGTCTATGGAGGCTTGATTCACAAAATGAAAATGCTGCAAACATTGCGAAGAGAGCGGGCCTGCTAATAAATAAATTTTCTGGATTGAGTGAGGATATCACCAGTATTGGCCGGCATTTACAACAAGCTAATAATGCATTTGAAGCTGCTGAAAATAAATTAGTTAGCGGCAAGGGCAATTTATTTGATCAGGTGAAAGAGCTAGAAAACCTAGGCGCCAAATCTAAAAAGTTAATCTCTTCCAAGAAATAACATGTTGCATTTAAGGCCTTGGTACATCTCATCGCTGACATGGATTGCTTTCATCTTTGCTGGGCTAATAACTTTTGCTGTCATTGTGATGCTTGGAGATTCTGAATCTTCGGGAACAATCACCAGCTCGATGCTAGAGGCTGGAATGAATTCCATCTTGTTAGCTCTCTTAACAGGTTTTTTTGCAGCACTGCTTGGAACCACTTTGGGAGTGATGACGACACTGTACGACTTTCCATTCCGACGGTTTTTTTCCGTTGCACTGGTTCTACCTCTCGCTTTTCCTGTGTATGTATTTGTTTATATTTATGTAGGTGGGCTTGAGTATTCAGGACCTATATCAACTGCATTACGATCAATCGGCGTTGCGATCCCCTCTCCTAGAAATATTTTTTCTGGCTCAATCATTTTTAGTTTGTGTCTTTACCCTTATGTATTCTTGCTGGTTAAAGCACAAATTAATCGTGTCGGATTGAAACTTTTTTATGCTGGTAAAACACTTGGGAGATCTAACTTAAGATCGATTCAAGAGATTCTAATACCTGCAATCAAGCCTGCGATTTTGGGTGGATCAATTTTAGCAATGCTAGAAGTCATGGCTGATTTTGGAGGTGTATCAACACTGCAGATTAATACTTTTACTGTAGAGATTTATAGATTCTGGTTTGGACTGCAAGATTATATTGGCGGAGCTAAGCTTGCTTTGATGCTGCTGGTGTTTGTTTTTCTAATTCTTTGGGGAGAATCTTTTTATCTAAAGCGCAATACATATGGCGAAATTTCAGCAACAACCTTTGAGCGCCTTGAACCGAAACGACCAGGGCTATTGTTTGCTTTTTGTACCCTGATACTAACAATCGCTCTTCTTGCACCATTCATTCAGCTGCTTTATTGGGCAAACTTTTCAACTTTCTTTGACAATGCAGCAACGCTAGATGCTCTAGTTAATTCACTGCTTTTGGGGTTAGGCGTCGCAGCAGCAGTGACTGGTATAAGCATGGTGTTATCGATGGGTAAATTATACTCACGAAGATCTCAGCCCATCTTTGATATTGCTGCAAGTGGCTACGCAATTCCTGGATCGGTGATTGCCGTAGGTTTAATGCTGGTGCTCTCAAAGACTCTTGGAATATCCATAACTTCCTACGGAATTGCTGGCCTCTCTTTGTGCCTAGTAATCAGATTCATGACTCCAGCATATCGATACTTCAATGCAGCTCTTTTAGGCATCAAGGATATAACCATCCATGCTGCTGCAACTATGAATATTTCTGCGTCTAAGATATTTCAGGGTATTTATTGGCCGGCCATAAAACCCTCGCTGATTGCAGGCTTTGTTGTGGTGGCACTAGAAGTGGTCAAGGAACAACCTGCCACACTGCTTCTGCGCCCAGTCGGTTTTGAGACCTTATCAACTAAAATTTATGCTTTTACCTCTGAAGGTCAATGGGAGTTAGCTGCAAATCCAAGTATTTTGTTGGCGGTATTAGGTATTTTTTTTGTTATGCTCCTTGCTAAAATTAATCGCTAATATGAACAAAACTATTCTCCACCCTCAACACATCGGCCTGGGCGCTAAGATGGTCAACTTTGCTGACTGGGAAATGCCAATTACCTATCTCACTGGCCTTATAGAAGAGCATAAAGCCGTAAGAAATTCTGCAGGTATTTTTGATGTCTCTCACATGGCAGTATTTGATTTTCAGGGTGGTGATCAAGTAAAATTTTTTGAAAAGATTTTTGCTAACGACATAAAAAAAATTAGTAGCTCGAACAAGGCTCTCTATAGTGTTTTACTTACTCAAGATGGAGGAATTTTAGATGACCTAATTATCTATCATGCCGATGATCGATTTAGACTGGTCTCTAACTGCTCCACTCGGAAGCAAAACTCAGCGTGGTATAAGAAGCATGCTTTAGAATTTGGGGTTGAGGTAATCGAAAGAAGTGACATGGGTATTTTAGCAATTCAAGGTCCACGGGCTATGGAGAAAATTCTAAATATGAAAGGCATGCATTCTCAGGTTGGGAGTTTGAAGCCGTTTGAATGTATTTTTAATGGAGATGCTCTCTATGCTCGCACGGGTTACACAGGAGAAGATGGCTTGGAGCTCGTTCTTCCAAATGACCAAATTACGGGGGCTTGGGAAAGCGCATTGACAGAAGGCTGCACTCCAATTGGCCTAGGAGCTAGGGATACTTTAAGGTTAGAGGCTGGATTAAACCTCTATGGCAATGACATGACCCTGAGCAATCACCCATATGAATCTAATCTAGCGTGGACGATTGATCTAAATGACGAAGAGCGAGATTTCATAGGCAAAGAAGCCATGCTAAAGGTCAATCAAACTAGTTGTCAGAAAATTACTGGGGTGATTTTAAAAGATCGTGGAGTCTTAAGACCTGGCTATGAAATCAAACACGAGAACGGACATGGTGTCATTCTTAGCGGCACTTATTCGCCAACACTTAAAGCAAGTATAGGTCTGGCGCGAGTGGATCAAGGGTATGGTGCTTCAGGAGAGGTAACCATTCGAAATAAGCAATTAAAGTTAAATTTTTTATCGCCTAGATTCCTGAGACAGGGTAAAATCTAGCAATGAGTGAGATACCAGGCGACTTAAAATTTTTATCATCCCATGAGTGGGTCAGAATAGAAGAAGATGGCTCTGCGACAATAGGCATTAGCGATCATGCGCAAGATTTATTAGGTGATATAGTATTTGTTGAATTGCCTGAGATTGGTAAAATCATAGATGCGGAAAGTGATGCTGCAATTGTTGAATCAGTGAAAGCTGCATCAGATGTTTACGCGCCATTGTCTGGAGAAGTTACAGAAGTGAATCCATTACTAGAAGAGCAACCTGAAACGGTTAACTCCTCTCCATACACTGATGGTTGGTTCTTTAAGTTGGCTCCGGCCGACCTTGGAGAACTGGACAACCTTTTGTCACCGGAAGATTACAGCGACGCCTGCGAAGATTAATTTTTTCAGCTCGTCCTTTACTTTAAGAAGAGTTAAAACATATATTCGAGAAATCAGTTATGAACAATCATAATAACTTTGCATTAAGACATATAGGGCTACAAGACTCAGACATTGAGAGGCTTCTTAGCACCCTTGGATATTCAGACTTGGAGGCATTTTCTAAAGCCGTACTTCCGGATAATATCTTTGTTGAAGAGTTACTTGATTTAGAAGAACCTCTATCAGAAGAAGCGGCGTTGATTAAACTCAAGGAGATTTCAAAGGGCAATCAGGTCTTTAAATCTTTTCTGGGGCAAGGTTACTACGGAACAGTAACGCCAAAAGTGATCCTCAGAAATGTTTTTGAAAACCCAGGCTGGTACACATCCTACACCCCCTATCAACCAGAGATTGCTCAAGGCCGCCTTGAAGCTTTAATCAACTTTCAAACCATGGTGGGCGACCTAACCGGCCTAGATATTGCAAATGCATCCTTGCTCGATGAAGCCACAGCTGCTGCAGAGGCTATGACCTTGGCGTCCCGAGTTGGCAAATCTAAGTCTCAAACATTTTTTGTTGATAAAAACTGTTTCCCTCAAACAATTGCTATCGTCTGTGCTCGCGCTAAGCCCATTGGGATTGAAGTTGAAATAGGGGATGCTAGATCACTGGAAAACTTAGCAACAGATAAATACTTTGCGGCTCTGATGCAATACCCAGGTAGCAATGGTGAGCTTGTAGATTTTACCAATGCAATTGAAAAGCTTCATGCTCAGAATGGCCTTGCGATCATGGCAACAGACTTAATGGCCTTAACACTAATTAAAAGCCCTGGAGAAATTGGTGCTGATATTGCCATCGGAACCTCTCAAAGATTTGGAGTCCCGCTAGGTTTCGGTGGGCCTCATGCAGCCTTTATGGCAACAAAAGAAGCATACAAAAGATCCTTACCTGGTAGATTGGTCGGAGCGTCAATTGATGAACATGGAAAAACGGCTTATCGATTGGCTTTGCAGACTAGAGAGCAACACATCAGGCGCGAAAAGGCGACCAGTAACATTTGTACTGCTCAGGCGCTCTTAGCCATCATGGCTGGGTTTTATGCTGCTTATCATGGTCCTAATGGCCTGAAAGAGATTGCAGGTTCTATACATTCTAACGCTCTAAAATTAGCAGATAAGATTGAAGTCAAAGGCTTTATCGTACTTGCAGATGCATTCTTTGATACTCTTGCCATTGGTAGCAATGAGCAAACTGATGCAATCATTGCCGCAGCTGCAGCCAAAAAAATCAACATCAGAAAACTAGATGCACAAACTATCTGCGTCTCTGTGGATGAGACAACAACACAAGAAGAGCTGGAGATGCTATCGAGTCTATTTAATACAGAGGGCTCAGTAAATCCAAATACTGGGAATCGATACATCCCAACCGCCTTACAAAGAACATCTGCGTACCTAGAGCATCCAGTGTTTCATATGTACAGAACTGAGACAGAAATGCTTAGATACATTCGCAGACTATCTGATAAAGACATTGCTCTAGATCGAGCCATGATACCGCTTGGTTCATGCACCATGAAACTGAATGCTACCTCTGAAATGATTCCTGTGGGGTGGGAAGAGTTTTCTAATATGCATCCATATGCCCCAACAGGGCAAACACTGGGCTATCAAAAACTAATCACAGACTTGGAATCTAGCCTGGCAACCATTACCGGGTATTCAGCAATTTCCTTGCAACCCAATGCAGGCTCTCAAGGTGAATATGCTGGGCTGCTAGCCATTGACGCTTTCCATAAAAATAATGGTGATCCGCAAAGAAAAATTTGTCTAATCCCAGAATCTGCTCATGGGACCAATCCCGCCTCTGCAATGATGGCTGGCATGAGAGTGATTCCTATAAGTTGTGACAAGGAAGGCAACATTGATCTTGAAGACCTGAAGGAAAAGTCTGCAAAGTATGCAAACGAGCTGGCAGCCATAATGATTACCTATCCATCAACACACGGTGTGTTTGAGACGGTGGTAACAGAAGTTTGTGAAATTATTCATGCCAACGGAGGCAAGGTCTACATTGATGGCGCCAATCTCAATGCGATGGTAGGACTCTGTAAGCCAGGTAAATTTGGTGGTGATGTCTCTCATTTAAATCTACACAAAACTTTTTGTATTCCTCATGGTGGTGGTGGTCCAGGCGTTGGTCCAATTGGTGTTGTTGATGACTTAGTTCCCTATTTGCCTTCTGATCCACTGACTTATGATCCTGCTGTGAGCAGCGTTAGCCCTGTATCAGGGACTAACTTTGGGAGTGCATCAATCCTACCTATAAGCTGGATGTACATTCAGATGATGGGCCCTGCTGGGCTAAGAAAAGCTACACAGGTTGCGATTTTAAGTGCTAACTATATCGCCCATAAGCTTGGTTCACACTACCCGATTCTCTACACAGGTAAAAATGGGCTGATTGCTCATGAATGCATTTTAGATATTAGGCCACTCAAGGATCTTTGTGGCGTCGAGGTTGACGACATAGCCAAGCGTTTAGTTGATTTTGGTTTTCATGCTCCCACTATGTCGTTTCCAGTTGCTGGAACCCTGATGATCGAGCCTACCGAAAGTGAATCGCTGGCTGAACTTGATCGATTCATTGATGCAATGATTGCAATCAGAGCTGAGGTCAAAGAAATTGAGGATAAAAAATATACCATTGAAGACAGCCCTATGAGAAACGCTCCTCATTGCGCTGAAGTGGTCACGAGTGATGCTTGGGCATACAAATATTCTCGAGCATTGGCTGCTTATCCAGCAAAAAACAGCAATGTCAGCAAGTACTGGCCGCCTGTCGGCAGAGTAGATAATGTCTATGGGGACAGAAACTTGATGTGCTCTTGCCCTTCCATGGCAGACTTCAAAGAAGAAGACTAGATTTTTGGTAAATTAATTATTGCCCACTCTTGAGCTTGGGCAATGCGTTCTAGCTTTTCATCGGGATTTGTTGGCTTGGGATTGGCCACTGCTTTTAAGAGCGGCAAGTCATTGATCGAGTCAGAATAAAAAGTGGTGTTAGAAAAATCATTCCATTGATGCTCCTGCATCCATTCCTGAACAAGAATAAGTTTTCCTTCTCCTAAGGCTGCTGGTGGAATAAATCGACCTGTACATTTTCCATACTTGAATTCAACACGCGTACCAATAACATTTTCTATTTCTAATCTTCTTGCAATGGGTCGAACAATTAGTTCATTGGTGGCACTGGCCAATAGCAAAACATCATTCTTGTCTTTGTGGTCATGAATGAGTTTCAATGCAAAAACATTGATCAGTGGGTTAATGACATCTTTTAAGAATGGCTCGATCAGCTCATCAATGGACGCTTGATCCATTCCTATATAGGGGGCTAAAGCGAAGGCACAGAAGTCTTCAAAATTTAAATTTCCTTGATTGTAATCTTCAATAAACTTTTGATTTTGTTTTGCAGCTTCTGCTCCAAGAACACCCTGATCGATGAGATAATTAATCATCGAATAATCTGAATCTCCATTTAGAATGGTATTATCGAGATCAAAAATTGTTAAATGAGGGCTTTGCATACTGGGTTAATCTAACATGAATGATAAATCTTATAGAAAAAATGTTGGGCTCATTGTATTGAATACAAGCCGAAAACTCTTGTTATGTCGCCGTAAGCATGAAAAGACATGGCAGTTTCCACAAGGTGGCATAGATCAAGGAGAAACTCCTGCTAAAGCAGCCTACAGAGAGCTGTGGGAAGAAGTAGGGATTAAGAAAACACAGACAAGACCAATCACAGAATCAATCGGCTGGCACTCCTATGAGCTTCCACCAGAATTGAGAAAAAGATCCAGGAGTTTGAAAAGTTTTATTGGGCAGACTCAAAAATGGTTCATGTTGGAATGTAGGTCAGACCCCATCATAAATTTTTCAATTGATGAGCATCAGGAGTTTGATCGATATGCCTGGGTCAGCTACTGGTATCCTCTTACCAAAATTGTTAGTTTCAAAAAACCCGTGTATCAGTCAGTGCTAAATGAATTTGCAAAGACCTATGTAAAGCTGTCCAATGATTGAATTTTTTCTATTTATTTTTCTTGGTGCAATGACTGGGTTGTTGGCTGGAATGTTTGGTATTGGTGGTGGCAGTTTGATGGTTCCAGCATTGATTTTTATCTTTCATCAAATGGGCTTCGTGGATGAGATCATTGTGCATATGGCCATTGGGACATCTCTAGCAAGCATTCTATTTTCTGCGCTTTCCTCATCCTACACTCATCATAAAAAGCAAAGTGTTGAATGGACGATAGCCTTGCTGCTATCTGCAGGAATGCTTGTTGGAGCATTTATGGGAGCTAAATATGCCAACGATCTTAACAATGAACAGCTGATGCTGATCATTGTTGTTTTTCTTGTGCTGGTTGGCTCTGACATGCTGTTTGGGTACTCCGCTAGATGGATATCTGCTGAACAAAAAAAATTACCCTCGATACCGCCACTTTTAACACCAATCCATGGATCTTGGATTGGATTTCTTTCATCTATTTTAGGCATCGGCGGGGGCTCATTCACTGCCCCGCTTTTAACAGCTCATGGTTATAGTATTCATAAGGGCATCGGTACAGCAGCTGCGTGCGGTATACCGATTGCGTGCTCTGGAGCCATCGGGTATATGTATTTTGGGTACTTGAATCCCTCCTTGCCTACAAATACAACAGGGTTCGTCTTCTGGCCAGCAGTCATCGGTATTGGTCTATCAAGTGTCTTGACAGCAAGAATGGGAGCCAACATTACACATTCAATCTCGCCTGATCTTCTGAAAAAGATGTTTGGTGCATTCTTATTATTGGTTGCTTTTTTGGTGAGGCTCAATTGATAGTTGAACTGCCTCCATTTTTTAATAATCCAAGCTTAATTAATTTAGGCTGGCTGCAAGTTCAATACTATGCATTAACCTGGGTCCTGTCTGCTGTTTTTATTTATCAATATCTTAAAAATCATTTAATTATTAAAGAGCTTGGTCTTTCTGAAGAGAAAGTGAATGATCTTGTCTTTTTGTATGGGCTTATCTTTGGGGCCATGCTTGGTGGGCGAGTTGGATACATGCTTTTTTATGGATTGGATCAACTCTTGGACAACCCACTGAGTCTATTGTTTGTTTGGCAAGGTGGCCTCAGTTTTCATGGAGGTCTGATGGGTGTCATCATCAGCCTGTATGTCTTTTCTTTGCAGCAATCCATCTCATTTCTTCGACTTGCAGATAGCATATGTGCTGCCATGCCGATTGGCCTTGGGCTTGTTAGAATTGGAAACTTTTTAAATGGTGAGCTGTATGGAAGAGAAACTGATGGCAGCTGGGGTTTTGTTTTTCCTACAGATCCCTATGGCTTAACCAGACACCCATCGCAATTATATGAAGCATTTTTTGAGGGACTTGTATTATTTGGACTCCTCATGCTGATTGGTAAATTAATCCAAAGAAAAGGTGTGCTTAGTGCAAGTTTTTTAATTGGTTACGGCATAATTAGATTTTGCATTGAATACTTTAGGCAGCCAGATTCTCACATGGGGTTTGTAGCATTACAATTTAGCATGGGCCAGCTATTGAGCCTTCCCATGATAATCATAGGGTTAATCATTCTCTTTAAATCAACAAAAGCATGAAACAGTATCTCGAACTTTTAGAATACATTCTTGAAAACGGTGAAGAGCGTGATGAGCGAACCGGTACTGGCGTCATGTCCTCGTTCGGCCATCAACTAAGATTTAATCTACAGGATGGCTTTCCGGCTGTGACAACCAAAAAATTAGCTTGGAAAGGTGTAGTCTCTGAGCTCTTGTGGTTCTTAGAAGGCTCTGATGATGAGCGCAGGCTTGCTGAAATAAGATTTCAAAAGGATCGTTCTGAACTTATCGACTTAGAGAGTTTTTCAACCATATGGACGGGGAATGCAGATAAGCAAGGTGTTGATCTTGGTTATGCAAACTCAGATACAATCAAAAAGCTTGGTCCAGTGTATGGGGTCCAATGGAGAGACTGGGGTGGAATAGACCAAATTAAGATCTTGTTAAGAGAGTTAAAATTAAATCCAATGGGAAGAAGGCACTTACTCAGCGCCTGGAATGTTGAACAGATTGAAATGATGGCACTACCACCATGTCATGTTATGTCTCAGTTCTATGTAACCAAAGATGGCAGGCTGTCATGCCAAATGTATCAACGCAGTGCGGATATGTTTTTAGGAGTGCCCTTTAACATAGCGAGCTATGCTCTCCTTCAGTCAATCTTTGCTAGCATTCTTGATTTAGAGCCTGGAGATTTTGTTCATACCTTCGGAGATGCTCACATTTACATGAACTCACTGGATCAAGCAAAAGAGCAGCTTGCTCGTGAACCTAAGAAATTGCCAACCTTAAACATGCCTAAGATTAAATCCATAGATCAATTGCGCGAATGCACAGTTGATGATTTCATGCTTGAGGGTTATGAACCACACCCACCGATTAAAGCCGACATGGCTGTTTAGCTTGAAGACTACTATTTCCCATCTTGTTGCGCTATCAAACAATCGAGTTATCGGTGTTGATAATGACCTTCCTTGGACGCTTAAGAAGGATCTTCAGCACTTTAGTGCTTACACCCAAAATAAACCCATTGTCATGGGTAGGAAAACTTATGAATCTATTGGCAGGCCTCTGCCTAATAGAAAGAACATTGTCATATCAGGCACCATGGGTCCTAGTGAGGGCTTACAGATCGTTACTGCGCTTAATGATGCAATATTAGCTGCAGAGTCTTGGAACGCTGAGAACGCCTTAGAGAATGAAGTGGTTCTTATCGGTGGAGGTTATGTGTTTAGGGAAAGTATGGAATTGGTTAATAAACTTGTTCTAACCTTTGTGGACTGTGACATCGAGGGGGACATATTTTACCCAGAAGTTGACTTAAGCCTATGGAGGCTAACTGAAGAGTCTAGCTTTGAACAAGACTCAGAGAATCAATATAATTTTAAGGTTGGGACGTATCTAAAAAATTAGGATGCGTTTTTTGCTGCTTTTGCGTTAGATCTTTCTATGAACTCTCTTCTGAGAGTTAGATTTTGAACTCTGATTGCCTCATTTTCTGCATATTTGATCCAAGAATTTGCTGTCTTTTTAATTCTTTTATCTTCATCTCTAGCAGCGGCTCTGAATTCTTTTTTAGCCTCATCAAATCTTTCTAGCTCAAAATATGCTTGGCCCAATACTAGCTGAGCTTGAGATCTACTTTTAACTTTTGATTTTTTAAGACCGGCATCAATTGCGCGAATAGAATCTTCCATTCGATCCTCAAATAAATATAGGTTCCCAAGCAAGACATAGGTGTCACCTTCTTTTGACATCTTAGCTGCTTTTTCTAAAACAGGGATTGCTTTATTGATCTCTTGAGCCATTCTCCATGCATCTGCAAGCAACTTAAGATTTCTCTCGGTATCTTTTACAACACTAACAACTTTTTCTTCTTTCGTCTTTTCATCTACTATGGTAATTTTTTTCTTTTGGCCTGCAATAAGGACTTGGGCAGCCCAATATGGATTTTGTTTTAGAAGAAGAAGTTGTGCCAAAGCAAGATACTCACCCTCCTTATCAAGAAGGTCTTTGTCAAAGGCTGCTTTTAAAGTAATCATGTAATCTTCTTCGCGTTCCATTTGCGAGTAAGTTCCGCCAAGCTGAAGAAAATATAGTTTTTTTGGATAGAAATTTACTAAGATTTCAAAGATGCCTAGCTGTTCATTCAAAGCATAAGCTTCAGATATAA
>Ga0075445_10000869_pt1 | contig 15961 bp, 18 predicted proteins | sample CoawatmetaG02DNA_FD_72350 | JGI IMG/M metagenome (GOLD analysis project Ga0075445, IMG submission 72350) | Marine microbial communities from the West Antarctic Peninsula - Coastal water metaG029-DNA | ecosystem: Environmental > Aquatic > Marine > Coastal | place: Atlantic Ocean: West Antarctic...
CGTTGAGGATTCTGGCTCTAGAGCAGTCATTCTTCTATCTGATGGTGGTGGACGTATTGATGAAAAAACACAACAAAGTATCAAGGATTGGTTTTATCAGTATCAAATTGCTTTATATTGGATTGTAATTAGGCAGCCTGGCGGAATCAGTATTTTTGACGAAAAATTTGTTGCAAGAGATGAGTCACAGCCGCCGCCTCAAATTGAATTATTTGATTACTTTAATACATTTAAATCTCCATTCCAGGCATACGAAGCTGAAGACCCGAAATCTCTTGAGAAAGCAATTAAGGATATTAATCTAAAAGAAAAAAAATCAATTACATACAAAGAACAAATTCCTGGCAAGCAATATTCTACATTCAGTTTAATAATTGCTCTTTTATTAACATTAACATTGCTTATTCTTAAGGCACTTGAGGTAAAATCTTTAAGATGATTTTAAATAAAGTTTTTAGTGTGAAAAAAGTATCCTATACGTTATGCGTGATTGGAGTAATTCTTTTAATTTTTATTTCTAGCTCAATCTTTAAAATTAATCAAATAAACTTTTTTAATGAATTTATTAAAGTTGGCGAGACTCCAGAAATCTACTCACAAACTTATGAAGCAAGGTTTTCTGCAGCATTTAGATTAGCAGAAAAAGAATACTACAAAGAGGCGACAAATCTTTTTAATAACTTAGTAAGTGAGGGGTCTGATAATCAAAAATCTGCGGTTCATTATAATATTGGTAATATATTTTTTAAAAGAGGGTTGTTTATCTATGGAACAAGCAACGATAGCAAAGTTGCAGCAGAGGCTGAATATCTTTTTAGGCAAGCAAAAAAAGCATATGAGCAATCATTAAAGTATGATAATACTCATTGGGATACTAAACATAATTTAGATAGGCTTCTCACTCTTCTCCCTTCTGAGCCAACCCCTGGAGTTGGAGATTCAGATTCTCCTGGACTTATCATGGGAAATATTCCAGTAGGTCTTCCATAAGCCTATGGATGAATATATTAAAAAAATTAAGGGTAATAAAAATTTTATATACTTATCCTTAGCATTCATATTTTTAGTTATAGCTTTTATTAATCCTAAATTTACAATGAAAAAAGATATCTCCAACTATATTTTTGTAGTTGATATCACTCAAAGTATGTTGACACAAGATGCACTTCTTAATGGTGAAAAAGTTTCTAGATTAAAATATGCTAAAGATATATCTCAAAAAGTACTTGAACAATTACCATGTAAAACGAAAGTCAGTATCGGAATGTTTGCTGGGGTCAGCGTTGCAGCAACATATACGCCAATCGAGGTATGCGAGAATTTTAGTGCAATTAATGAAACTATTGAGCGACTTGATTGGCGATCTGTGTGGGCTGGAAACACTCGATTAAGAGCATCTATGATTAATTTAGCCCGTTTAATTAGAAGCTTTCCTGAATCAGCCCAAGTAGTTTACTTTACTGATGGTGAAGAAGCTCCAAAATTACATGCTTTTAACACCGAAGATCTTAATCAGTTTCAAGGTGCAAACAATTGGCTTTTTGTAGGAATTGGGTCTGATGAAGGCACGCCCATTCCAAAATATGATAACAAAAATCAACTTATTGGCTATTGGTCAAATGAAAGCTTTGCATTGCAGCCGGGAGTTGCTCAGATATCAGCACAAAATGCTGGCGGGCGAGACAATAATGTCTCAAATGCAAGTTATGACCGCTACCTATCAAGACTGGATGAGAAGTATTTAAAATCACTGGCGCAAGAAGTTAAGGGTAATTATGTCAATGGAAGCGATTTAAAGGAAATATTGAGTGCAATGAAGAAACAACCCTCTGCATGGCGAGATGACACTGAGGTTCAATTACGAAATATTTTTTCTTTTTTTGCCCTATTATTTTTTATAATGCAGTTTTTTTCAATCAACAGGGTTAAATCATTACTAAAAATTAAATATGGCAAATCCTGAAATTAAAATAAATAATCTTGATGTTATCGTCATTAAAGGTAAGGATGCAGAAACCTTCCTTCAAGGGCAAATTACTAATGATATAAAACTTATAAAAGACGAAGAAAATGCAATCTATGCTGGCTACTGCAGTCCAAAAGGTCGCTTGATAGCATTCTTTTTAATCATCAAAGCTTGGGATAACTATTTCCTATTCTGCCCATCATCGATTACTAATGGAATTGGTAAGAAGCTCTCTATGTATATAATGAGATCGGAAGTTACACTAAGCAATTTATCTGAAGATATTTCATATTTTAGTTTTTATGGGGATAGTAAAGAGGAGGAAGATTTTAAGCATTTTGGAGGCACTCTTCCAAATAATTTAATGCAAACTATTCAACAGTCGCATAAAGATAGTAAATCTGCCTTTTTCTCTGTAACAAAATTACCAGGGAAGAATGACCGATACTTTGTGTTAGGAAACAATAAGACTATCAAGGATATATATTCAGATGTGTATCCAAACCAAGGTGGTCTTGATAGTAATTCTTGGTATGAGTCTGATATTGAGTCTAAAATTCCAAATATTTTTACAGAAACTCAAGATAAATTTATACCCCAATCGTTAAACCTTGATTTAATAAATGCAATAAGCTTTAAGAAAGGTTGTTACACGGGTCAGGAAATTGTTGCTAGAACTCATTACTTAGGCAAGCCCAAAAGAAGAATGTATGTAGGAAGCATTAACGTCCAAAAACCACCTAAATTAGGAGATGAAATTTTTGTAGATGGAGGAAAGGTAGGGCAAATAATTAACTTCTATAAAAAAGATGACGGGCTTTATCGAATTTTATTTGAAATTCTTATTGAGAAAATTGATTCAGATTTAATGATATGTAACAGTAAAATTATAATAAAAGATATAAGCTAATCTAGGGTTTTATATAAAAAAACCAGTCTTATCTGTAAAAATAAGACTGGTATAAAAAAATATTAGGAGTATTTTTTTAATTACTTGTTTTTGTTTTACGCTTTATTAAATCCAAAGCCGAACAAATCAAACCAAACCATTGTTGATATGCTTCCACATCCAACTCATTTTTAGTCATTTTCTCAGCCATCATATCAAGATCGTCAGTAAGCTCTTTTACATATCCTTTAATATACTCATTACTTTTGTGGCTTAATTCTATTTTTTTATTCATAAATACATTGTAAATGAGAATCATTCGCATTACAAGATAAATTTTAGAATTATTTCTTTTTATTAATTATCTGGAAAAAAATCTCTCCTTCCTTGATCATACCTAGTTCGCTACGTGCCCTTTCTTCAAAAACTTTTGTACCTTTCTTTAAATCTTTAACTTCAGCAATTAAAGCATCGTTCTCTTTTTTTAAACTTGAATTAATTTTTTGCTGTATTTTGATTTGTTTATTTTTTTCCAATACTGTTATAAAGCCTCCATCAGCAAACCAAAGAGGGTATTGAATTAAAATAATTAAGAGAAAAAAAATAAAAGATAGTTTATTCAATTAGATTAAGTCGAAAGCCGTTAGCCCAGAATATCTGGCCTTATCACCTAATAATTCTTCAATTCTAAGTAGTTGATTATATTTTGATACTCTTTCAGATCTAGACATCGAACCAGTTTTAATTTGCATTGTATCAAAAGCAACGGCGATATCTGCAATCATTGTATCTTCAGTCTCACCTGATCGATGAGATATTACAGTTGAATACCCTGCGGCCTTGGCTAGATTTATTGTTTCAAATGTCTCTGTTAGAGTACCTATCTGATTAACTTTAATTAAAACTGAATTTGCAATTTTTTTATCAATACCTCGCTGAAGTATTTTAGGGTTTGTTACAAATAGGTCATCCCCTACAAGCTGAATATTTTTACCCAATTTCTCGGTGAGTATTTTCCACCCAGCCCAATCATCTTCACTCATTCCATCTTCAATACTAATAATTGGGTACTTCTCACATAAAGTGCTCAGATAATCAGTCATCTGGTTTGAATTTAAAGTAAGTTTTTCCGAAATTAATTGATAACTACTATTTTTATAATATTCAGTACTTGCGCAATCCAACCCTAAAAAAACATCCTTACCAGCCTGATAACCAGCACTCTCAATTGATTCCATTATGAGTCGCAAAGCGTGATCGTTTGATAATAAATTAGGTGCGAAACCACCCTCATCACCAACAGTAGTTGCTAACTTTTGTTTAATTAAATTAGATTTAAGAGATTGAAAAATTTCTGCTCCACAACGAATTGCCTCGGAAAAATTAGGTCTTCCAGCAGGAATAATCATAAATTCTTGAATATCAATATTGTTATCTGCATGTGCTCCCCCATTAATAATATTCATCATTGGTGTTGGAAGCGAATAAGGGCCATGAGGGTTTAAGTACTTAAACAAATTCTTTTTTTGACTACTCGCAGCCGCCATAGCTACCGCCATAGATACAGCGAGAATTGCATTAGCTCCTAGATTTTCTTTATTATCAGTTCCATCCATTAAGATCATTTTTTCATCGATACTAGTCTGATCTTCAGCTAACATTCCTTGAATTTCTTTTGAAATTATTTCGTTAATATTATAAATTGCTTTTGAAACCCCTCTACCACAATATTGATTCTTATCACCATCTCTTAATTCAATTGCCTCCTTACTGCCAGTAGAGGCTCCTGAAGGGACCGCTGCCCTTCCTAATGCTCCATCTTCAAGAATCACATCGGCCTCAATAGTTGGATTTCCCCTTGAATCAATAATCATACGACCATGAATTTTTTTTATTTTACTCATGTAAGTTATCTCTTAAAAATTCCTTTAGATTTAACGATTTGATCAAGCTCTTTAAGGGTTTCTAAAAGATTAGCCATTTCGCTTAAAGGAACTGCATTAGGTCCATCAGATAATGCTTCTTTCGGGTTTGGATGTGTTTCCATAAAAATACCAGAAATTCCACAAGAAACTGCAGCTCTCGCTAGAAGTGGAACAAACTCACTTTGACCTCCACTTCGATCGCCTTTTCCACCTGGTTGCTGAACTGAATGAGTTGCATCAAATACGACTGGGCAGTCAGTGCTCCGCATAATTGATAAACTACGCATATCTGATACTAATGTATTGTATCCAAACGAGGCTCCTCGCTCACAAACCATAATATTGTCAAGCCCACCATTAGCATCTTTTGCTTTTCTTACGACTTGAATCATATCTTCTGGTGCCAAGAATTGACCTTTTTTTATATTCACAGGCTTACCTGAGCTTGCAACAGCTGCAATAAAATCAGTTTGTCTACATAAAAAAGCAGGTGTTTGTAATACATCCACAATTTCTGCTACAGGCTTAACTTGAGCCTCTGTATGAATATCAGTTAATACCGGGACATCTAGTTGTTTTTTAACTGCCTCTAAAATTCTTAAGCCTTCCTCCAAACCAAAACCTCTAAACGTTTTATTCGAGCTTCTATTGGCTTTATCAAAAGAAGATTTAAAAATAAATGGGATTTTTAATTTATCCGTCATCTCTTTTAATTGCCCTGCAACATCAATAGTCATATCTTCAGACTCAATTACACACGGTCCTGCAATTAAAAAAAGTGACTGGTCTAACCCTGCGTTAAAGTTGCATAATTTCATTTAAGTACCTTTTAAGTTTTGATGTTCGAGGGCTGCTTTTAAATAAGATATAAATAATGGGTGACCATCTTTTGGATTTGATGTGAATTCAGGGTGAAACTGGCACCCTAAAAACCAAGGATGATCAGCTAAAGGTAACTCAATAATTTCACATAAGTCTTCTGATGGAGTTCTTGCCGAAACCACTAAGCCAGCTTTAATGAGTTGATCAACGTAGTCGTTATTAACTTCATATCTATGACGATGTCTTTCATTAACTATTTTTCCATAAATTTTATGAGCTAGAGTTTTACTTTTAATTGGCGCTTTTTGAGAGCCAAGCCTCATTGTTCCGCCCAAGTTAGAATTTTCATCTCTAGTCTCAAGTTTTCCATCTTGAGTTTGCCATTCAGTTATTAACCCTACAACTGGGTATTTTGTTTTATTGTTGAATTCTGAACTATTTGCTCCGATCAATCCAGCTTGATTCCTTGAGAATTCAACAACTGCCAACTGCATTCCTAAGCAAATACCTAAAAATGGTATTTTATTTTCTCTTGCAAATTTAATAGCCTTAATCTTTCCTTCAGTTCCTCTTTTTCCAAAACCACCTGGTATCAAAACACCGTCCACTTTGCTTAATTGCTCCACACCTTTCTTTTCAATATCTTCTGAATCCATATAGTGAATTTTTACTTTAGCATTATTATGGATTCCCGCATGAATAAGTGCCTCAGTTAATGATTTATAAGATTCAGTTAGGTCAACATATTTACCTACGAAGGCAATATTTATTTCGTGAGTTGCTTGATCTAACAACTTAGTTATCTTTCTCCACTGTGATAAATTGGCTTTTTTTGCTTTTACTTTTAATTTATGGCAAACAATTTCGTCAATCATTTGATCATGAAGCATCGCTGGTATTTTATAAATTGAATCAGCGTCAGTAGCTGAGATCACAGCCTTTGGAGTTACGTTAGTAAATAATGCAATCTTTTGTTTTTCTTCTTCTGGAAGTGGTCGCTCTGACCTGCAAATAAGGATATCTGGTTGGATACCAATTTGCCTAAGCTCTTTTACAGAATGTTGCGTAGGTTTTGTTTTTAATTCTCCAGCTGCTGCAATCCATGGAAGAAGTGTAAGGTGAATATAGCATGCAGTGTCACTCCCCCCCTCAAAACCCATCTGACGTATAGCTTCTAAAAAAGGGAGTGACTCAATATCACCAACAGTTCCACCAACTTCTACAATGGCAATATCAGCTTTTTTTGCACCCTCACGAATATGCACTTTGATTTGATCTGTTATGTGGGGAATTACCTGCACAGTCTTTCCTAGATATTCTCCTCGACGCTCTTTTTTGATTACAGTGTCATATATTTGACCAGTGGTAAAATTATTTTTTTTTGTCATTTTTGAGGAAATAAATCTTTCGTAATGACCCAGATCTAAATCTGTTTCAGCTCCATCTTCAGTCACAAAAACTTCTCCGTGCTGGAATGGGCTCATTGTGCCAGGGTCCACATTGATATATGGATCAAGTTTTATCATAGTTACTTTGAGGTTTCTAGACTCTAGAATAGCGCCTAAACTTGCTGCAGCAATACCCTTCCCTAAAGAGGAAACTACACCGCCTGTTACAAAAACATATTTAGTCATTTGATAGCCATCTTAAAAAATTGCTGACGGATAAACATTTTACTTTAAACAGATTGGTCCTACAATCAATAGTTTAATTTTTTGTCCATCGACTATAAGTTTGGAAACGTTCAATCACGTCTGACATCTGTTTTTTACTTAGCAAATTAGGATCGCCAATTTTTTTTGCTTCAATATATAAATGGCATAAATGTTCAACTTCTTCAGCAATGTGTAATGCTTCCGTTAGATTGTCTCCAAGAGCAATTAAACCATGATTGGCAATTAAACAAGCCTTTCTATCTGTTAAGGCATCAATAATATTATCTGATAATTCCTGAGTTCCAAACATAGCATAAGGTGCACATCTGATAGAGGCCCCTCCGGCAACAGCTATCATATAATGAAATGGAGGCAATTCATTACCAAACAAACTAAGAGTGCTTGCATAGATAGAGTGTGTATGGACAACTGCTCCTACTTCTTTCCTTTGAGACATAATATCTTGATGGAATCGCCATTCACTTGAGGGCTTTAAGTTAGAAGGTGAATCAACTATATTGCCTGAAAAATCCATCCTAATAACTTTATTTTCTGATAAATTTATCGTCTCAACACCACTTGGAGTTATTAAATATGTGTCCCCATCTCGGCAACTGCAATTACCTGTCGCCCCATGATTCAAACCCATATTTTGGAGTTGTAATGCTGTATCGATAAGAGATGTTGATTTATTTTTCTTACTCATTTTAAAGCCTTCCCAATATCACTTGGATTAAAAATACCTTTTTCACAAATTATCTTGCTAACGTATTTTGCGGGCGTAATGTCGAACGCAGGATTATATGCTGAAGAATAACCTATTTTAACTTCAGTGAGATTATTTGAAGCATCCATACCCTTTACTTTTAAAATTTCGTCTTGATCTCTACATTCAATATCAAATAAATTATTCTCGCCATGATAACTAGAATCTATTGTACTTAAGGGGGCAGCTACGTAAAAAGGTATTTTATGTGTTTTTGCAGCTAGGGCTTTTAAATATGTACCTATTTTATTACAGACATTCCCATCTATGGAAATTCGATCTGCGCCAACAATTACAAAATCAACTTCGCCTCTTTGCATTAATAAGCCACCAGCATTATCAGTAATAATTGTATGTGGAATATTTTCTTGTCCCAGCTCCCAAGCGGTGAGATTCATACCTTGATTTCTTGGTCTAGTCTCATCAACCCATACGTGAATATCCAACCCCTCTTTAAAGGCTTTATAAATAGGGCTTAATGCTGTGCCATAATCAATTGTTGCGAGCCAACCAGCATTACAATGAGTCAATATATTAATTCGAGGTTTTTTAATTTTATGAATTAATTTAAACCCAAATTCTCCTATGCTTTGATTGGTTTTAATATCTTCGTTTGCAAGCTCATTGGCTAGCATCCAAGCCATTGAAGCCCTATTATCTCTTGCTACTTTTTTTAATTGATCGGATACAAGGTTAACTGCCCAGGATAAATTTACTGCCGTTGGTCTAGATTCTATTAATTTCTTTTTTGCATCTATTAGTGATTCATCGGTTGAATTATTTGTTAATGCAATTGCTATCCCATATGCCCCTGTTACACCAATTAATGGTGCGCCTCGAACCCTCATAAATCTAATAGCCTGTACAACCTCATCCAAGCTTGTTAGGTCGCTTAATTTAAACTCAAATGGAAGATATGTTTGGTCAATAATTGTGACCCCTGTGAGGGCTTTATTTGGCCAAATAGTCTTATAATGCTTTCCCTCTACCAACATAAATCTTATTCCCCTCAAATATAGTAAATAATGTGTCCACAATATCTGTGGATAACATTGTGAATTAATGTTGTTTAAAAATGCAACCCATGAATTTTAAAGGATTTTTTTTAAACGCTTAATTTTTAATCGTAAAAAATACCTATTAAAATCAGCATGTTACTGTATGTCATTGAGAATGCTCATTTTTTTCAAAATACTTAAAGTAAACGTTGAGGTCATGTGCATAACTCTCCTAATTTTGGAATAGCTTCAATAGTATTAACCCTTATAATATCAGCTGTTTTTGAAGGTTCTAAGCCTCTTAAATGACAAAAAAACTCAGCAATCTTGCCTAACTCTTTTGGTTGATTACTTTCACCATTATCCAACCATGCTGGTGGCATATCTGGAGAATCTGTTTCTAAGACAATAGCTTCAATGGGAAGCCCTTTTGCCAGTGCTTGTATATGTTTTGCTCTTGGATAAGTCATAGCTCCTCCGAAACCTAATTTAAAACCTAATTCTATTAATTGGTCGGCCTGTTGAAAGCTCCCATTAAATGCATGAGCAATTCCTCCTCTTACTTTAATTTTTCTTAAGTTTTTTAAAACTAAATCAATGGCTCCACGAACATGCATAATTACTGGTAAATCGAATTTTTTCGCTATTTTTAATTGGGATAAGAAAACATTTTCCTGAAGGGTTTGATTATTTTTTTGAACAAACAAATCTATACCAATCTCCCCCACAGCTACTGAATTATTATTTGACAAATAATACTCCAATAATTCAAGGTCACTATCTTCAAAACTATTTAAATGCATTGGATGAAATCCAAGGGCATAAGCACACTGCTTATATTTAACAGCCATCTTTATAACTTTATCAAAATTTTCCTTACTGACTGAAGGAATAATTATCCGTTCTACGCCTTCACTCAAAGACGCACTAATAACTTTTTCAGAATTTCGATACAAAAGAACATTGTCCATATGGCAATGGGAATCAATCCACATCTTTTTTCCATATCTTTGTTTGAATTCGAATATCTTCCCCAACAGTCCTAAGATCTAAGATGGAAAGTTTAATTTTATCTTTCATGTCCTTTAAAATTGGAGCATTAAACATACCGTTAGCATTTCCACCCATTATGTATGGTGCTGTATAGGTAATTAGTTCATCCAATAGCCCTAACCTCAGTAGCTCACCATTCAAATCTGGCCCAGCTTCTACCCATAATTCATTTATTTCTAATTCATTTAAATATTTCATTAGCTCTACAAGATTAATTTTTTTGTCTAGTAATGGTATTTTAATAAACTCTGCTTTAGTTTTTTTTAGCTTTGTTAAATTTAAATTTTTATCTGCCCCATAAAAGACTATTACATTACTTTGTTGTAATATTTTTGACTCAACCTTAACCCGAAGATGGCTGTCTAAAATTATTCTTAATGGCTGGTGGTTTAAAGAGAGAGTTCTAACAGATAAGCTAGGATCATCACTATTAATTGTTCCCCTTCCAGTTAAAATTCCACATGATTTTAATCTCCATTTCTGAACATCTGCCCGAGATGCTTCTGAAGTTATCCACTGACTTTGTCCGTTAAAAAGACTTGTTTTTCCATCCAATGAAATAGCGATTTTTGATCTAATATAGGGCCTAGACTTTATCATTCTATTTATAAATCCCAAATTAAGCTTTTCAGCTTCTTCTTCCATAATTCCAGAAATGACGTTTATGCCATTATTCTTCAAATATTCAATACCCAAACCATTTACTAACGGATTTGGGTCTTTCATTGCTATATAAACATTAGAAATACCTGCAGAAATTATTCTACTAGTACAAGGAGGTGTCTTACCTTGGTGATTGCATGGCTCTAAAGTAACATACAAATCAGCTCCTTTAGATAATAGCCCTGCATCTTTCAGAGCAATTACTTCTGCATGATCTTGGCCAGCAGTTTCATGTGAACCCTTTCCAACTATTTTTTCATCCTTAACTACTATCGCTCCTACAGAGGGGTTTGGGCGAGCTTTCGCTTGGCTTTTTTTAGCAAGCGCTAAAGCCTGACTCATAAATTTAAAATTTACTTTATCATTCAACTGTTTAATCTAAATCTTTAATAGCATCACTAAAATCTTCAACATCTGAGAAACTTCTATAGACAGATGCAAATCTAATATAAGCAACTTTATCTAACTTTTTTAATTCATACATAACGCTCTCTCCCAAATCTCTAGAGTTTATTTCCCTTTCACCTTTTGCTAGCAATTTTGATAAGATATCTTCAACTGCTTTATCAACATATTCTACAGGTACAGGTCTTTTATGAAGTGCGCGAGTTAATGAATGCAGTAATTTTTCTCGACTAAACTCTTCCCTTTTGCCATCTTGCTTTATCACATGAGGTAAGGTTAACTCTGCATGCTCATAAGTAGTAAACCTTTTCTGACAGGATTTACATTCTCGGCGACGGCGTATTGTCCTTCCTTCGTCATTAACTCGAGAGTCAACTACTTGGGTGTCATCATCTCTACAAAAAAGGCATTTCATATTGAATTATTTACCGTAAACAGGAAATTTTTTAGTCAAGTCATTTACTTTTTTTCTAACCTTATCGACAATAGTTTTATCTTCAGGATTATCAAGAACGTCGGCAATATATTCACCGACCAACGCAGATTCTTTTTCTTTAAACCCTCTAGTAGTTATTGCTGGTGTTCCAAGCCTTATTCCAGATGTAACAAATGGACTTTCAGGGTCATCAGGGATTGAATTCTTGTTAATAGTAATATGGGCTTGACCTAATAAAATATCCGCTGCTTTTCCAGTCAGGTTTTGAGGGCGTAAATCAACTAAAAATACATGAGACTCAGTTCTTCCAGAAATAATTCGATACCCTCTAGATTGAAGCGAATTCACTAAAACTTGAGCATTCTTAATGACCTGGGCTTGGTATGTCTTAAATTCTGGCTTAAGTGCTTCACCAAATGCAATAGCTTTACCTGCTATTACATGCATTAAAGGGCCCCCCTGTAATGCAGGAAAAACATATGAATTAATTATTTTCTCGAATTCCGGCTTAGCTATAATAAATCCACCTCGAGGTCCGCGAAGAGACTTGTGTGTTGTAGAGGTTACAAAGTCTGCGTAAGGCACTGGGTTTGGGTAAACTCCTCCAGCAACTAAACCGGAGTAATGTGCAATATCTACCATAAAATAAGCACCAACTTTTTTGGCAATCTGACTCATTCTTTCCCAATCAAATCTTAATGCATATGCCGAAGCCCCACCAATTATTAACTGTGGTTTTGATTTAATAGCTAATTTTTCCATCTCATCATAATCAATCTCTTCCTTATCATTAAGACCGTAAGCAACAATATTAAATAGCTTTCCTGATAAATTAGCTGGCGAACCATGTGTAAGGTGACCCCCGTGGCCTAAATTCATCCCCATTATTGTGTCGCCTGGTTTTAGTACAGCAAAATAAACAGCTTGATTAGCTTGGCTTCCAGAATGTGGTTGAACATTGACATATTCAGCGCCATAAAGTTTTTTTAGCCTATCAATAGCTAGCTGCTCAACTTCATCAATAAATTCGCAACCACCGTAAAACCTCTTTCCGATATAGCCTTCTGCGTATTTATTAGTTAGCTGAGAGCCCTGTGCTTGCATTACGGCAGGGCTTGTATAGTTTTCAGATGCAATTAATTCTATGTGCTCCTCTTGTCTTCGAGTCTCATTAACAATTTGTTTCCAAATTTCTGGGTCTACCTTATCAAGGGAATTAGATTTATTAAACATATGGCATTAAATATTCTTAAAATTTATAGAGTAATTATTTTATCACGGCTAACATAAAATTTTTCCATTCTGATGCTCAAAAAAATCAATCGGGTAGGTCTTTAAACTTCCGTTATAATTTGACTAATATAATTTAACAATAGGGAAATAGTAATGCACTGGACAGATACTCTTGAGATTGCCGAAATACTTTATGATAATAATCCAGAAGTGGATCCTAAAACGATAAGGTTTACAGATTTACGGCAGTGGGTTTTGGATATTGACGGTTTTGATGATGACCCTAGTAAATGTGGTGAGCGAATTTTAGAGGCAATACAATTGGCATGGATAGATGAATACGAATAAAGAATTCCCTGAAAAAAATATTTTCAAAGCTTACGATATTCGTGGGGTAGTTGGTAAAACTCTAAATGATAGTTCAGTAGTTCAAATTGGTAAATCAATTGGTAGTGAGGCACTGCAACAGAATCAAAAAGATATATGTGTTGGTTATGATGGTCGTCTTTCTAGCCCTCATATATTTAACTTGCTGTCCAAAGGGTTACTTTCTACAGGAATTAATGTAACCAATATTGGGTTAGTAACTACCCCCATGCTATATTTCAGCACACATCACCTCAACACTCAGTCTGGTATTATGATTACAGGCAGCCATAACCCTCCTGAATATAATGGATTTAAGATTGTTATCAATGACAAAACATTGTCCACTGATGATATTCAAGCTTTATATAAAAGAATTATTAAAAAAGAATACCTAATCGGTAAAGGAGGGATGAGTAATTCAGACCTTAAGCCAGCTTACCTTGAAAAAATTTATAGTGATATAAAGTTAGCACGGCCAATACGTGTAGCAATTGATTGCGGAAATGGTGCTGCGAGTGTTTGTGCTGAAGAATTGTACAAAGGTATAGGTGCTAAAGTAGAGTCACTTTTTTGTAATATTGATGGGAACTTCCCCAACCATCACCCAGACCCATCAAACCTAAAAAATCTAGTTAGCCTCCAAGAAGCTCTAGTAAATGGAGAAAGTGAGCTAGGGTTGGCGTTTGATGGTGATGGTGATCGTTTGGGTGTTGTAACAAAAAAAGGGGAAATTATTTTTCCAGATCGTCAACTTTTATTATTTGCAGAAGATGTTCTAAAAAATAATCCAGGGGCATCTATAATTTTTGATGTTAAATCAACAAGGCATTTATTTTCATGGATTGAGGATCGAGGAGGAATTCCAATTATATGGAAAACTGGGCACTCATTAATTAAAGCAAAGATGAAAGAATCTAAAGCAATTCTTGCTGGGGAAATGAGCGGACATATGTTTTTTAATGATAGATGGTATGGCTTCGATGATGGCGTATATGCTGGCGCGCGTTTGATAGAGATTTTAAGTAACTTTGACAATCCTTCAAAAATTTTAGAAGCCCTTCCTAAAAGTTTTAGTACTCCAGAATTAAATATTGAATTAAACGAAGGTGAGCAGCACAAAATTATTAAAACATTACAAAATAAAGCAAAATTTTCGAATGCGATTGAAATTATTAAAATAGACGGGTTGCGAGTTGAATATGATTATGGCTTTGGCTTAATGCGCGCCTCTAACACAACTCCTGTGATAGTTTTGCGCTTTGAAGCAAGCTCAAAAAAAGATTTAAAATTAATACAAAAAGACTTTAAAGAAATATTAGAAGGCTATATCCCTAAGGAAAAGATTCCTTTTTAATTTGCCTATAATAAAAGTTGATGATCTGATTAACCTAAGCCTGATTCTCCGCAAGCAATATCTAGATACTTTTCATTCATTGTATTTTTATTAATTTTTTGCCATTCAAATGGTGTGCCCTTTGAAAATATTATTTCACCTTTAGCCATATTATCTTCATAAAGTGAATATCCCATAATTCTTATTTTAGATTTTTTACAATCAAACTCAGTAAAACTTTTAACTGATAAATATTTATAGCTAGCAACTTCCTGCAATAGACTGAAGTCTTCGATCGTCCACAACCTTAATTTAGAAAGGTTTTTATTAGCTTTTATTTCTGAAATATTTGCATAATATTTTGATTTAGAATCAGAAGATTCATAAATTAATGTCCATTCTGCAAAAGACAATTTTGGAATAAATACAAACAAAAGTATTAAATAATATTTCATTACTTATATTCTAATCTAAATAAAAAAAGCCCGATATAAAATCGGGCTTTTTCATTTGAACAAATAAAAATTACTTGTTCATTACGTACATGGTTACTTCAAAACCAAAACGCATTTCTGTTGCAGCTGGTGTTGTCCACATAATATTTCTCCTTAAAGAAAAGTTAATTAATTAGATTTGGCTGAGCAAATTGGACAAGTACATTTCCAATTATGAAACGGCCAAAGAGTAATTTTTGTATTCTTGCAATTACTAAGTTTCATATTGAAATTAGCGGTTGCAAACGTACATAGTTACTTCAAAACCAAAACGCATTTCAGTTGCTTGAGGTTGTGTCCACATAGTATTTCTCCTTTTTTATGGTTAATAAAATACATTAAACATAAAGCAGTTCATTGAAGATGTAATTACAAAATAACTACAAAAGTTCAACTTGAGATTTACATTAACAATAATATTCCTGATTTTTAAATAAACTATGATGATGAGCATGAAGATTATCTAAGTAAAATCATTAGATAATCTCAGCCTCATTTTACTTTTTAAATAATTTATAAAGCTATTTTTTAAAATTTGCTAAATAAATACTTACTTAATAAACTTAAACTAAGTTTATTAAGGTAATTTAACTTCAGATCCATCACTTGTATGACCCTTACCGCCTTGTGATTGAGCGCTAATATCGTCAGTTGGATGAAAAGCTTTCACTTCTGACTCAGTTTCTGACGCAGCTTCTGACGCAGCTTCAGGCTCTGCAACTTCTGATGCATCGCAACCAAGCATTAAAAAACCTAAAATTGTTATTACCAATAACTTATTCATTAACTACTCCTGTTTAGTTTAAATAAAATTACCTTATTAACAAAACAATATTAAGGTAAATGAACTTCTGATCCATCACTTGTATGACCTTTACCGCCTTGTGATTGACCATTTACATCGTCAGTTGGATGGAAAGGTTTAGCTGCTGGTGCCTCAGCTACTACTGGTGC
>Ga0075445_10000871_pt1 | contig 15921 bp, 27 predicted proteins | sample CoawatmetaG02DNA_FD_72350 | JGI IMG/M metagenome (GOLD analysis project Ga0075445, IMG submission 72350) | Marine microbial communities from the West Antarctic Peninsula - Coastal water metaG029-DNA | ecosystem: Environmental > Aquatic > Marine > Coastal | place: Atlantic Ocean: West Antarctic...
AACAGATATTGCCATGTTAGAATTAAATTTCTTCCATGGCATTACCTCATCTTCTTTTTTAATGTATATACTGTAAGAGTTTGATTCTTGATCGTGTAGTATAGCTGTAATAGTATGTCCTCCATAAACGTTTTGCCCAACTGCATAATGCATGGCATCGTTTTTATAGTCAGAACCTATACTGATCTTTCTTACAATAGAGCTCATTAAGCTTTTTCCATAACAGGTTGAGCTTCTTCTTTTTCAACAACAGTATAACTACCATCAGATAAGTCAATATTAACTTGACCATACTCTTCTTCTAGCTCTTTCTTGGTTGCTTCTAAAGCTTCTGCTGCTTGCACTTGAATGTGTAATGCCTCATGCTTTTTACTTTCAATAAAACCAATATCGATAAATGCTGCTTGCAATTTAGCTTGTTGATCTTTGATTGTTTTTAACTGCTCCTCTGTAATTTCTGTTACTTTACTCATAATTTTAATTTATTAGATTTGATTATATTTATATAGTCACTTGTTTATTATTATTTTAACGCTACCATAAGAGAAGCACCAGACGCGTTTGAAACGTAGTCAATAGCAACTGGTAATATTGTTCCTACTGGAATATCCGTAAAAGTAACACCGTGGTCTGTAAAGTTTGGTAAAAGTGTTTTAACACTTCCAATTCCAAAAGTACAGTTTAGTCCACTTCCAGCTTGTTGCACAGTGCATATGTCTCCTACAGAATAATTAGTTCCTGCCGCGTTTCCAATTGTTATTGCTGTTACAACACCCGCTACAGCTGTTATATTTACTGTTAAACCTGTTGGTTGTTGAGCTGGTGACTTATGAACCAAACTAGTAACTGTTGTTGCTAAGTTTGTTGCCGTAGTATAACCTGTTCCTCCTGAAAACCCAGGATAAGAAGGGTTAGCTGGAAAAGTTGTTGATAAGTTTAAATCAATTACAGTGTCTACTGCCCCTGTAACTCCTGATAGTATTGCTACTATTGTACCAGCACCGCCAACATATATTTGTGAACCTGTTAAGTTAGTTCCTAAAGTTCCTGATTGATTTTCAAATAACCAAGCAGAAGCGGGAGTAATGTTAACATTTCCTCCTCCAATTTGTAATGCTTTGCCAAAAGCTCCAGCTATTATTGCTTGTGATCCCATGTTTATTTATTTATTTTTAATTATTGATTTTGCCTTTTCCCAAGTTCTTCCCACGAAATAAGCCCCGTAAACGGTAACCAATAATGTTTGAAATATTGGTATGTATTCTTTTGCTATTTTAAAATCACCTATGTTACCATCTGTAAAAGCTAATAAGCTAAATACAAATGTTAAAAACACTAGAACTAAAGGTCTAATGTTTTTAGCTAACCAACTGTCAGAATTCATATCTGCATTCCAACGGTCTGTTACTTGCTGCTGAGCGTTATTGTCAGCTTCTTCAAGAATGATTTGAAGTTGTTTTTTTATTTCAAGCTTCTCTTCTTCAGTTGTTGTAAGCTTATCAATGACGTTACCAATCTCTTTGATAACACCACCTGTAAGCCATGCAAATATTTTTTTCATTTATTTATTTTTATTTCTACGATTATCTAATCTTGAGTCACCTACTTGAATTCCTCCTCTAGGATATTCGTCATAACGTGAATTACCACTAGGCGTTAGAGTCACTCTGTTGTCTCCAGCTAAATTAGCTTGCTTCTTTAATTTAGCGTAACGCATGTTTCTTCTTGAAACTTGAATATTGTTACTACTCCTCCCCGTATTAATGTTGTAATTTCCTTTTTCGTCAATACTTTTTATGGTACCACCTCCAAACTTATCTCCTTGTTTAGGCCATAGATTTGATTTCTTCATCCTTTGATTTTTGTTAGCATTACCTATGCTGTCTCTTTCTATGTCTTTTTTGTACATGGATGTAACTATATCGTCTTTAAACTTATCCCCACTAGAAGTAGGAACAGGAGTATTATTAACGTATTCTCCTCCAGGGGGAACGTAGTTTTCACCTTTTTTTTCATCTGTTGATTGTAATAAAGCGGAAGGAACTCCTGCACCTGTTTTTTGCATTGGACCTCGTCCAGCTTGTTTTTTTTGATTGTAAGCCATAATTTGTTATTTATCTGTTTGTTGTTAAGTCTATATAAAAATGTGATAATTTTTTAACGGTAACGGTTTTATTTAAGTCACCAGTATATTCACATATCATTGTATTTGAATCTTTTAAAATGTATTTAATATCAACGTAGTACCCGTTATCTGGATTATGTAGTTTAGTTGTAAAGGTTTCTCCATTGCTACTCACAATGTATTCTTCTATAAAATCATTTTCAGAAAAGCTAGTGTTAAACACTTTAATTGGTTTAGATTCATCAGTTATGATAGTCATAACATATGAAGATGTTTCACTTACCCAAGAACCTTCCATTTTATTTATTTGGGCACTTAATAATAATGTTGACGTTAATAATAAGATTAATAGTAATTTTTTCATTTAATTAGATTTGATTTGTATACTTATATTGTTACGTGTATTTTAACTTATTTGCTTTATAAGCTTCCTTTTCCCAAGGTAGGTTTTTATTACCTTCATTCATTTTTGATCTTGGTATTTTTTTACCTTTCCAATAAACATTGTCATTGTCATAATCAAGGTCACCTCTTTCCATTTGATCTAAGTGAACTTTTTCGTGTCTAACCACATCTTCCTGCTCTAGTGGACTTAAGTTTTTATCTACTATTATAGAACCGTTTTTATTAGCTTGACCCATAACTCCTTCTTCTGTATCCATTTGGTATATAGGAGTGTTGTCCATAGATAACTTACCCATTTTCATTTTATAAGCCATATTACTTTATAGGTGTTTCTATTACGTATTTAGCTCCAGGAAATATATAATCATGCCCAGGGTACATTGTTTTTGTGTATCCGTTATTGTCAACACCTAAAACTTTGAACTCTACTCCTTTCATTGTAATTTTATTTCCCATAATCTTGTTTTGAGAATTATTTACGTCAGGGCTATTTTTTAAGTATCCAGTTTTTGTTGTCTTCATAAAGATGATTTAAAAATACCACAGAATTTTTAGGCTCTGTGGATATTTAGTTAATTAGGCAGTCCAAGCGTTTTGTGTATACACTACGTTTGTCTGTCTTACAGTAATTGGCTGTCTACCAGAACCAGTTTGTGGCACTGGAGCTTGCAATACAAGCACAGGCGATCCTACAGTAGATACAATACCTCCTGGATTAGCTCCCATAGCTTTGTAAATTGCTTCTACTACAGAATTATTAGCTACACCTGCTGCTAATGCTACAGAGTGAGTTATAACCCAAGCAGAAGTTGCGCTAGTGTTTAGTTGAACAGTTGTTGCAGTCCCAGCTCCGTTAGTTGTTACCGCTGCGATTTGATCAATCGCGATTAATACTGTTGGCTGGTTTGCAGCTGCAGTAAAGTTAAATTTAATAAATTTTGCCATTTTTGTTAGTGTTAGTGTTAAGTTAGTGTGTGGCGTTTTTGAGTTTTATAACAGACCTCTACTGTTTTATTTTACATTCCTCCTTTAGCGTGCTTTGACATCCAAGAACCGGATGCTCTAGAAGCTATAGGATTATCATTTAATAAGTTTTTCTTTTCTTGAGCATTAGATTCCATCTTTGGTCCATGCGATTTACCATGCATCTGAGCAGGAGAATCAGCATCGTGTCTTTCGTTTTCTAAATAATGTAATCTAGCTTTAGCGGTTAAATTTTTGTCGTAAGCTTTTCCTAGATCGTAGCTTTTATCACTCATAATATTGTTTTTATTTATTTATTTATTTATTGATTAACATTTCCATCTTCTTCTTGCAGCTAATCCTCTCTCACCTTTCCATCCTTTGGACCTAGCGCAAAAAGATTTTCTTCTGCCGGCAGCTTTACTACCTTTTTTAACTTTACCTGTTACAGCTGTTTTAAGTTTGCTTCCAGGGTTTTCAGCTCTATATTTTTTAACGCCAGCGGATGTCATACCAGCTCCTTCTTTCGTTGATAGAAAGTTTCGACCTTTTCCTTTAGTTGTTTTACGAACTCTTAAGAAAGGTGATGAGTCTGGTTGAATATATGGCATATTATTTATCTTTTTTCTTTAAATGAATCCACTTATGTAACGTGTAACCTATAGTGATTAGTAATAACGTTATTTTTAAGTAGCTATCTATATGTGTCATAGTTATAGCCATAGTACCTATACTGAGTGTGTATAATTTGATATCCCCAAAGCTCATTACATTTGACCTTTAGCTCGTTGGGTAATAGGTAGTTTGTAAGAACCACATCCACAGCTAGCTTTAGATACTTCCATACCATTAGCTCCTGAGCTAGATCCTTTTCCCATTGGAAAACCTGTTGTATTCAACGGTCCATCCCAAACAGCATTCTCACCTACTTGTCCTTGTAATTGCGCTTGACCAAACATTGTTTTTTTATTTTTCATAGTATTTGTTTTAAAATTGTTCGAAATCTTCTTTTTGCACGCCAGGTTCTCCATTGTAATCTGGATCCATCTTGTAAAGAGGATTAGGTAGTGATTGACCACCAAAAACACTCTGACCAACTTGTTGTTGAGGTTGAGTTATAAAATTCTGAGGACGTCCGCCTTGCATATTAGCTGGCATTTGTTGCTGTGGTTGTTGCTGAGGGTTTGCCATTGGCATACCTGTCATTGGATCTATTTGTTGTGTCATATTATCTACTTTTATCTTTGTTAACATTATCTATAGCCACTGTCAATACTTTGTCAGTATACGAATTACCAGCTACAACTTTATTGAATCTTTTAGTTGTTGGTATATCTTCTTGTCCAAGCATAATTCTGTACATTCTAGCTATAAGTTGTTTACACTTAAAGCTCACTTTGTATATATTATATTTCTGAGTAGTTCTGTTTCTTTTACGCCACACAACTATCCAGCCTTCTTGTAATAATCTATTCCATCTTCTGTTATCCCAACTATAAGAATAACTACCCATCTTGAAATCTTGTTTTGTGAAAAACTCCATACAATCAAAGTAGATTAACAATTCTAAATCAGCATCGTTAAGATCGTTGTTTTTACACGCCCATCTTCTTATTATTCTGTAATGCTTTAGCAGGTTTAAATCTTTTATATCCCTAGCATCTAGCCTTCTCATAGAACAACAACTACATCTTGCAATTTTATAACATGATAAGTTTCTCTATTTACTTCAATCTTATGCCCTGAATGTCTATCAAAGAATATTTTACCATTTTCTTCTAAGCCAGTTGCAGCAGCTTCATCACCTAATGAAACTATAGTAGCTTCAGTGTATCTAATATCCTCTCTTTGAGTTTCTGCAAGTAAGAGACCACCTTTTGTAGTGGTAGTCCCTTCTTTTAATTTTCTTATAATTATATTTCTACCTACTGCTTTCATCGATTCTCAAATTATTGATTACACAATCTGTTGATAAAATAGTAGTAGCTACTGAAGCTGCATTTACTAATGCACTCTTTGTAACAAGTAAGGGATCGATAATACCTGATTTAATCATATTCACCATTTTCCCTGTAACCACATTAAGACCTTTTCCTTTACCCTTTGGTGTTTCGTAGCTGTTTATGCCAGCGTTTTCTAGTATCGTCTTAAAAGGTGCTCTAATAGCTTCTAGCAGTACTATTTCACCTTCTGATTTACCAGTTATATTTTCCGAAGCGTTTAATAAAGCAATTCCTCCACCAGGCACAATACCTTCTTTGATTGCTGCTTTAGTAGCACAGACAGCGTCTTCAACTCTATCTGTTTTTTCTTTTAATTCAATGTCAGAATTAGCACCAACTTTGACAATAGCTATTTTAGCAGCTAACATTGCTAGTCTTTTTTCTAACTTGATTATTTGATAAGCCTGTAAATTATCTTTAGATAATTCCTCTTTAATTCCTTTGATTATGTCAAGTATCTCTTCAGATGCTTCACCGACTTGTATTACAGTCTCGTCGTGAGAAGTAACACTCTTTAAGCAAGATCCTAGGTGTTCTACTTGGATCAAGTCCATATCGTCTCCTAGATCTTCATTTATAATTGTAGCACCTGTTAGTAAAGATAAATCATCTAAGACTTCTTTCTTACTAATTCCAAATGTAGGGGCATCGATAACGTTCACTTTTATGTTACCCTTCATTTTATTCATAGCTAGAGCAGATAAAACACCTTGATCTAAATCGCCTATAATAAGCAAAGGTTTATTGTTTTTTATTACGTACTCTAACACTGATTGTATTTGCCTAATAGTATCTACTGGAGATTCTATTAATAATACTAAAGGGTTTTCAAGTTCAGCAGTTTTTGACTGAGGATTTGTAACGAAATGAGAGTTTGTCAGTCCTTTATTGTACTGAACACCATCAACGACTTCAACTTCTGTTTTACCATTAGCCGACGTTTCCATCATTACTACACCTGTGTTATCCACTGCTCTAAAAGCATCTGCTATAATTTTACCAAGTTCAGGATCGTTGTTAGTAGATATTGTAGCTATTTGATCTATCATGTTACCTTTCACAGGCACTGAAGTTAGCTCTAAAAATTTAACTACTTTTTCAACAGCAGAATTAATCCCGTCTTTTAATTCTCTTAAATTCGTTTTGTTAGAAACCTTGTAAGCTTCTTCCAGTATTGAATGAGCTAGGACTGTAGCTGTAGTGGTACCATCACCCGCTTCCCTAACTGTTTTTCTTGCCGCTTCTTTTAAGAGTGTAGCCCCCATGTTTTCTACTGGGTCTCGCAAGATTATTGAATCAGCCACCGTTACACCGTCTTTGGTTATAATAGGCATTCCTGATCCATCTTCTAGTAACACGCGTTTACCACTAGCTCCTAACGTAGAGCTAACGGCTTTCGTGAGTTGTTGTATTCCTTTAAACACTTTCACTCTGGCATCTTCACCAAAGCTAAGATTCTTAACTATTGCATCTGACATAAAATAATTTGATTTGATTTAATTTATACCTTTCTGGTATATTAGTATCATTACTTATTTTATGTGATTTTTACTTTTTTATTCAGGTGGAGGTACTGGTTCTCCAATAGTTAAGGTAACACTAGTAGGTGTAATCAAAGAATTAATCTGCGATTCAATACTAGCTTCAATAGAAGCAACTTGCTCTTCACCCATCGCTGCTTTCGTCCACTCAACAACTATTTCATTGGTTAAGTCTTCAAATGGTATAAATGCACCTTCTGGATTCCAAGGCACGTTTTGAGTACCGATATTAGTAGCTGAATAAGCTGAATCGTCTGGCTTTAACTCATCTGAAACACCTGTCACTATCCAGTGAACATTATACACTACATCTACTTCTCCATCCTCTAAGGGGCGAGCATCTACTGTTTTACAATTCCAATCGTATATAATCATAATTTTATTTATTTAACTATTTTAGTAATTTACTGTTTTTAATTTTATATTCTTCAAAAGGTACATTCCATCCTTTATACTTTTTAATTAAAGCTCTCATACCTTGATGATGTAAAACGTGATTATTGTTACCTTTGTAAAAAGTGTTAGTCAACAATGAATATCTTGGCAAAAAATACGTGTACCCACAACTCTCCCAAGTATCCTTTAAGTAATTTACGTCACTTTTGTATTTAATACTAATTCCAATGTTATTATACTTGCTATCTGGATTTGCTACACCATCAAAGTAGTAGTTAAAGTTTTCTTTATCTTTATATTGTTTTGTGTAAATAACAAAATCAATATCAGATACTGGGTTGAAATTCCCAAAAACCCTGCTTCCGTAAACTAGTATGTCGCTAAACTCAGTGTCGATGTTTTCGAGTACTGAGTCTAGTAATTTTTGTCTATCTTCTTTTATCCAATCTTGTATTAATTCCATTAGGGTTGTGGTTATGGTGTTACTCCTACTACTAGTCCGTTTTTATATGTTATAGTTCTTGTTACACTGTCCTTATCTACGAAAGACATTGTACCAGTTATTCCTGCTGTTCCATCAGACGATTTGTAACCTGAAGCTTGAACAGTATTGCTAAATGTGGTTTCACCAGTTGCACCCATAAACATCCTAGTAGCGTAACCACCACCGTTACCTAATCTAATAGCAAAACTAGAGTTACCGCCATCTCTACCCTGAATAACAGTTCCTCCGTATTTACTAAAAGCCGGCTCTGTTTGAGATGCTGGGTTTGTAGTATATATGGCTGACCCGTCCGGCAAAGCATTTGCTTGTGCTTGCGATACGTATGATCTTATATCAATATCTCTCCAGTTACTAGTAGTGTCTGTTGCTGATATTCTAATACCGTTGTTGGTTCCTGATATTACATCAAGCTTTGTATTAGGACTAGTAGTTCCAATACCTACGTTACCGCCATCTTCAATACGCATTCGTTCAACAGTGGTATTTATTGAAGTGTCACCTTTGGTTTCAAAGGCTAAATGCCCTTTACTATTACTGCCTGTTCTTATAAACTTAATTCTTGAGCCAACAAAATAATTATTACCACCAGCACTTGCTAACGCTATTGAAGTAGATGACCCATTAGCACCACCTTTTCTTAAATATAAAGCGTCTATATTTTCAACAGCGGCAGAAGAGTTGTATGAACCTAATCCTGTAAATCCAATCATACCTGATGAGAATCCAGTGGTTCCGCCAACAATTTCGCCTACTGTGTGTAATTTTGCTACAGGACTAGTAGTCCCGATCCCTACGTTGCCTGCAAAATCAACAGCTACTTTGTTAACACCTGCATTAGAAACCTCAAATAGATTACCTGAAGTGTGGTTTGTTCTTGCGTTTATTCTAAAAGCCGTAGTTCCGTTAGCACTATCTGAATCAATATAATTTCCAGCAGTAGACAGAAAACGAAAATTATTTAAAGCGTTACCCACTTGTAGTTCAGCTGTGTTACCTCTAATGTATCGCTGGTTGTTATTGCTACCAAAAACTACAGTACCATAGCCTGTTGTATTAGCTGTTTTTATAGTACCTGATACATCTAACTTTTCGCTTGGACTTGTTGTTCCTATTCCAACATTACCCGCAGAATCAATACGCATTCTTTCAATTGGAGATTCATCATTAACAAGAGAATTATGAAATGTTAAATTTGTTTTACCAGAGTCTGCCCCCTCTCTATTAGAAGCTATCATTGACTCAGCTCCGAACATTGGATTAAATTTTATAGATACACCTTCATTTCCACCTGACCCTGTATTTTCTAAATATATAGATTCAGACGTTGTAGCTGACTCACTTGTAGCTATGTGTAATTTAGCTTGAGGACTAGTCGTCCCAATACCAACGTTTCCTGCGTTTGTAACTACTAAGTGGTTGTTACCAGTACTACTACCTACTCTTAATGCTGAATAAGAATTACTAGTTCCGTTGACATCTATTAAAGCGCCTGAAAGGTTTGTATATGTTTGCCCTGAACTTCCATTTTGAATATGCAATGTTGTAGCAGGACTAGTCGTCCCGATCCCGACGTTACCGTTAGCAAGAATTCTCATCGACTCAGAACCTGCGGTGTTTATTCTTAAAGAATCGTCTGCGTGTTCATAATTTAATTCTCCCCTACCAGAAGCTGCTGTGTCTGAAAACCTTATAGCAGAATTTCCAGAAGTACCAACTCCATCTTTTATATCTAAAACAGTAAAACCAGAACCTGAATTTCTTTCTATTCTAAAGACAGTTTCATCACTACTAACTACATGTAATTTAGCATCAGGACTTGTTGTTCCAATCCCTACGTTACCAGTAAAAGTTGCAGAAGTACCTGTTAATGCTCCAGTTAATGTTCCCCCAGCAAGCGGTAAGTAATTACCAATAGGTATTGCCGCTGCTGCCGCGTCTGCGTAAGCGGTTGTTGCGATTTTTGTTGAGTTATCTCCGACTGCCTGCGTTGCCGCCGTGGCGGTATTTAAAAATTTAATTGCCATGTACCGTGTATTAGATTAAAATTAATATATTCTAGTAACTATAGCTTGATACGCTCCTTGTGATACGGGTGTTGAGAAGTTAATTGTTACGTTTGTACCTGATCTTGTTACTTCAGCATACACTGTTGCTCCATCGGATGTTTGTATAATTTCTACCGCACAATCCAGGGCTGTAGTTACTCCTAAAGCAGCACCTGCTGCAATCACCCATCCAATAGTTCCACCTGGAGGCGAAGATTGTTGAGATACATTAGTTGTTGTTGTATTAAGTATAAATCTTTTAGATTTAGCAGCCCCAATGCGATTCTCTAACTGTAGTAAAGATATCTTCTTGTTAATACCCCCATCGTAAATAGGTAGGGTATCTGCATCGTTAAGAGTAGAAATTGCCGCTAACCCATTAATATCAAGGCCAACTTTTACGTTACCCGTAGTTGGGTTTACTGATATACCTTTTAAGTTATTAGCTGTGCTCTCATCAACAGATGTTACAAGATTTTGACTGTCTGTCCAGGGTACGTTAACCACTAACTGATTACTAGAATTCTTTTGAATCCCATACGTTTTACCTGCTGTTGCTGATACCGAATTTGCTGCTACGGTTTGGGTCGTGTTATCTTCTAACTTACCTAAACCTAACGTAGAAGCAGTCATCATTGAGTACTCCGTGTTGTTGTCTGTCCATGAAGTAGTTAAAGTTCCACCGTCTTGTTGCGTAGCGGTTAAAGTTTTAGTTGTTGTACCTGCTACATTTAAAGCAGTGATCATGTTGTCGTACGAATTATTCCATTCGCCTGAGTTTCCTCCAGAAGAAGTAATTGTTCCCCCAACGGTTAGATTGTTTCCGGTGGCATCGTAAGTTAAACCAGCGTCTCCCGCAACATTTGCAGTACCAGTCCAATAAGTAAGTTGATTAGCAACACCAGACCCAGATAAGGTAGAAGTGTTATCTACTTTTTGCCATCCGTCTGTTCCAGCGCCTGTACTTACATATATAGCCCAGTCACCAACTTTCCAGTCTGTGATGCCGTCTAAGTTCGTGCTACCCGCAACTGATACAATCCAGAATTGACCATTCTCAGGTGATAACCCAGATAAATCAGGTGTATCAGTATTTGCATTCCAGTTACCTTCAAAAGATAAACCAGAAGGTATGTTAGCAATTTGCCCGGTTACAAAATCATAGATTTGGTCCCCAGTTGCTAGCGCTGTACCTGCATTTGCTACTGCAGCTGTTTTTGCAGCAACCTCACCACCTACTATTTCAATAGTAAGATCATTTACATCTACTGCAATATCATTAGCGTTAACAGTAATACCGTCGCCAGATCCAATAGTAAATGTAATTATTTCATCAGCGGCTTGATTTAAAGTAAAAGCTCCTCCTGCATTAGCAAGACCTGCACCACCTGTTAACGTGATAGTTGCATTACTTACCGTAGGTATTGTAGGAAATGTTGGTAATGTAATTGTTTTAAGGTTTTTACCCCCTATATGACCCGTGCTATCTACGGTTACAGAATCTATAACTGTAAAAGTTGCGCCATCCGCAGGAGACGCAGCCGATGTTGTATTCGTTTGAGATTGTAAGTCGTGCGTTATATTTAATGTTCCACCTGCGGTTGAATTTGTACCAATTTTTAAACCACCAACAAAATCAGCAGTATCTCCAGGCCCAATATTTGCGGTAGCACCGTTTCCGTCACCATCTAATTGCCAGTAGCCATAGTTGTCAGCAACAGGTACATCCCATGTATTATCTTTACTTAAAAATCTAGTTGCCGCTACCGCTGTTCCATCTACTGCGTTTAAGTCAGGAGCGAATACAGGGTTAGCTGCTGTTCCTGAAGAATTGACGTTTACATAGGTTCCGTTGTTTAGAGTTAATGTTTCAACACCACTAGTAGCACCTACTTCAATCCACCCAGCATTACCTGATCCATCATTTGCTACATATTGTTTTAGGGTATCAATACCAGTGTTGAAATATATTTGCCCTACAGAACTGTTCGCCGCTGAAGGGTCAGCGCCTAGGTTTTGTATCCTAGCGTTGTCAAGGGAGTTCTTATTAAGATCAACCGTGTTTAAAAAATTAATTGCCATGTTTTTTTAGTTTAAGTATGCTTTGCCGGCAAATCCTGCCGAAAATGTTAATATTACGTTATTATTGTCTGTATATTCGTATTGCCCCGTGACTACAGTGTTTGCTGTATCTACAACGGAAATAGATGGGAATTTTCCTAAATTATGATTTACATTCCACACCGTAGCAGCTACCGCTTGTGTAAATATAAAAGTTGGCGCTCCTTGTGATGAAAGTTGAAATACTGCAAAGTCATAGTATAATAAGTCCGTTAGGTTTCCGTTACCTCCGATGTTGGTTAAATTTAACGTGTAGAAACCAGCAGTACTAACAGTATAGCTGTCTATTAAGAAATGACCAAACGTACTTATATTGTTTTGTTCACTTATAAGTATATTGTTACCTACTAGGTAAGTCATAAACGCAATAACATCTTGACCAGAAACATCGGCTGTAGATAATTGCATTGTAGTTACACCTGTCATAGCTGAACCATCAGCGGGGCCAGAAAAATCACCAGCCCCTGGATTAGCAACCACATACTTAAATACCATCTGAGCAGATATAGATATCTTACCCTTTATATTTAAATATTCAGCTACAGCTTTAGCGGTGTATTGCTTAGTAGATCTATTGACAGAGTCAGAGCCTACCCAAGCATCAGTGTCTTGAACTGTAATATCGTATGGATACGAACTTATTCTTGCCATGTTTTATATTTTGTTAAACCGCAGTTACAACTAAAGCTCCTGCATTTGATACTGTTATTTTAAAAATGCTGCCATCAGCAGACTTCATATGAAACCCGTCTTGAATAGTTGCATTTATTTCCAAAGTGTCTGACAACTCATTACCTATTGTACTATTACCTTGAATGTTAAGAATTCCACCATTCTGACCGTAAATATTAGCAGCGTATAAATCAGTACCTAACAAATTAGGCGCGCTTACACTTGTATTCGTAAATCTAGTACCTGATGCTTGTGTGCCTATATAAACAATACTATTGTCTTGGCTTATTAAAGAGTCTACTAATCCGGTAGCTGAAAATGCTGGTATAACATTAGTTGTACCTCCATTGTTTTGAACTACATCTGCTATAGACTGAACTGTAAAGTTCCTTGTTGGGTTGTCTAATACTGGATCTGCAGCAGTATATGTCTGTGTACCTACTATAAGATCTCCCAGTTTTGGTGTTATTATGGGATACGTTGAAGTTATTGCCATGTCGATGTTTTATTTATTGTTTTTCTCGGCTTTTGTACCGTCTTTTTTGCTCTTACTTTGCGTTCCACCTCTATTGTGTGACGATAACACAAATTTTTCTGTATTATGGTCGTAATCCTTGTCTAGTAAGAATGCTAAACCCTTATTCTTTATGGCTTTTCTTCTTTTCATCTGACTATCTGCTCTTTTAGCCTTCCTGTCGTCTGTATTAGCGCAAGCTAAATCCCTCACTGCCTTTGCTTTTGCAGCTTTAGGACTTAATTTCTGTTTCCCCATTTTAATTGCGGTGTTATATAGTATATATACTTACATGGAAAGAGTAAATCTTACAAATAACCAATAATGTGACATTAGCCCCTTACTATACCTATCTAGTAGCCTAGTGTCACACTTTTATATTGCGATAATTTTTCTGAAAAAATTTTTTTTGAGATGTAGGGAAGTTTAGTGTTACCCCCTATCTCTCTGACTATCAACCAGTTACGAAATCCATTTCATTTTAGCGGGTCCCCCCTTTTTTTATGTTTTCCTTTCTATATATCGTTGATTTCCAGCACATTATGCTGATATGTTTTATGTTTTTTTCAGCAAACTATTTACAATTTTTACAAAAAGAATACGGCTTCGCCCAGATAATATACATGTAACGACGATGCTGCTGCTGCATCAATACAAGCTCAGCAACCTCTCGTCCTTATCAAGATCTTTAAGCCAATTTTTCAAATAAAATACGAGATCAATTAGATAATATATTTGTAAGTTAATAATAATAATAATAATAATTAATCTAAAATTCAAGTTTATGAACAATCAAGTAGTAGTATTAGAGTCAAAGAGATTCGTAGTAAGAAAGTCATTGATCGGAAAGAACACAATAGTAAATGTAACGTTCAAGAATGGAACAGTCGCGAAGTATGATCATGACGCAGCGTATGAAGTTATGAAAGAGAAACTAGACAAAATGGCGTGTTGGGAGAAATACAAATCATATACTTCTTCTGCGAGTATGCCAGTCGCAACAAGATCGCTACTTTTAACTAAGTAGTTCAGTAGAAATCCCCTACATTTTTACAGACAGAATACAGTCATTTCCAGATAATATACATGAATCTAAATATAATAAACATATGAGCAAGCAAGATCAGTTACTGTCAAATCAAGTACATGCAGTAGTAATGGCAATTATAGTAATAATACTAATAACAATAAACATATGATCTAAAACCTCTCGTCCTTAACAAGAACTGTGACATTAGCCCTTTACTAGTTATACTTAACTACCTAGTGTCACACTTTTTACGAAAAGAATACGATCAATCGTAGATAATATATATGTAGCCTGATACTTTTTAAGTAATCGGAAGAGTAGACTCCGCCCTACGCGAGACTTTCCCCGCACTCTAAAGAATTCTCCATACTCTCAAAAATTAAAAATTCAAATAAAATACGACATCAATCAGATAATATCCATGTAAGTTAATAATAATAATAATTAAAAATTCCAAACTATGAGTAATCAAATTATTGAGTCGAAGTGTTTTGTAATGAGAAAAACCTTAATAGGTAAAAACCAAGTAATCAAAGTCAACTTCAAAAATGGCGACACCGCAGAGTACAACCACGATGAAGTCTATGAAGTAATGAAGTCAAAACTAGAAACTATGAACTGTTGGGAAAAGTATAAATCTTATACGAGTTCTGCAAGCGTGCCAGTGATCGCTCGAGAAATATCAACTATAATTAAGGCAGAAAAGTCTTAAGAGACATAGAGAGGCAGTGCATTATTGTCTCTCTACTATTTCTACTAATAAACTATTATACACTCTTAAAACATACTTAAAATGAGAAAATTCAGCCACTATTTACTAATCGTACTAATAGAATTTAGAGAATTCGCAAGAGCAATCCATAGTGTAAAACGGTAGTTTCAAATAAAATACGAATACTCGTAGATAATATCTATGTAAAATATATATAACTATGACTAATTTATCAAAACTTTACCAAATTCAATCTTTAATTAACAAATCCCAATTACATTTTCAAACAAAAAATCGCCTTGAACTTCAAGAATATATAGGAGTATTAATTGAAATAGAATTAGAATATCAAGATTAAAACAATAATAACTTAATAAAATAACTATGAGTAAGTATACCAACATTGCCCAACAAGCTGCGGAAGCAACGATCGAAAACCTTTATGACACTATTCATTGGCTAATCAATGATGATTTAGAAGACCTCGAAGGCGACGCATATAATGCTATACACTCTGCCGTTATGTTTCAAGCTATAACCAAAATGTTAGCGATGGCTAATGACAATCTCGATAGAGGCATATAAGTAAACCTACCAAGATCACACAGCGGACGACTAGTAGGTGGGTAAGTTAAGGAAGCAAACATCGGTGGACTGGCCGGTATATCTAATGATGAAAATGTATTAGACGCCGATCACGCTTCCAAAATAAACCCTAGGGGTAAGTGACGTCTAATGAAGAGTCAAATTACCCAAGCGACAGATACGATTAATGATCACACACTAGCTGGAAGACAGGTATGGAATAGTATTGAAGTAGGTAAACGTTTTCACGAGCCTATAATAACTATGACTACTGACGAGTATGAGGTTCGATTCCTCGCTGTCT
>Ga0075445_10000908_pt1 | contig 15526 bp, 18 predicted proteins | sample CoawatmetaG02DNA_FD_72350 | JGI IMG/M metagenome (GOLD analysis project Ga0075445, IMG submission 72350) | Marine microbial communities from the West Antarctic Peninsula - Coastal water metaG029-DNA | ecosystem: Environmental > Aquatic > Marine > Coastal | place: Atlantic Ocean: West Antarctic...
TTTTTAAATAAATTTATTGAAGATAAGAAATCATCATCAGATAAAAGTCTTTCATAATTTTTATTAATATATTCAGCATATAACTTATTAGCCTGTTTCTTCTGAGAAAATAAAATTTCTAATACTTCTTTTTCGTCAATTTCGCTTATTTCTAATTCCCAGTATGACAGGACTTTATAAACATCTATCCATTCTTCTATTGTATCGGAAAAATTTATTTTATCATTTATTTCTTGAAAAGAATTTTGATAACTAGATATGGTTTTGTTACAAATGATTTCTTTATTTCTGAAAATTTTTGTTAAGCTTAATAAAACTTGATTTGGATTTAAAGGTTTTATCAAATAATCACTAACCTTTAAACCAATTGCATTTTCTATTGTTTCATTTTCTGAGTTTTGAGTTATCATTATTATTGGAATAACTGAGTAAATTTTGTTTATTAAATTAATTGATTCTGTTCCAGAAAGACCTGGCATATTTTGATCAATTAATATAGCATCACAATAATTTTCTTTTAAATAATCAATTGCTTCAGGACCACTTTTACAAGTGCTAACATCGTATCCTTTTTTATTTAAAAATAAAATATGAGATTTAAAATGTTCAATTTCATCATCAATCCATAAAATTTTAACCATTTTGTTTTTTTTAATAAGTTCAAATTTAGTTAAATATACATACTGTTAATATTAACTTTTTAATATATCTAAAATGATATTAACCGATTTTTCATACTTTTGCATCGATGAAATTAAATGCTCGTAAAATTGCTGAGATGTTGGATGGAGTTGTTGAAGGGAATGATCAAATAAATATTGATAATCTTTCTAAGATAGAAAGTGGAGTAAAAAACTCCTTATCTTTTCTTGGTAATCTTAAATATAAAGAATTCTTATATTCTTCAAAATCTTCAATTATAATTGTAGATAAAAATTTAAAATTAGAAAAACCTGTTGAACTCACTCTTATTAGAGTCGATGATCCTAATGAATCTTTTTCTAAGTTATTAAATCATTTTAGTTCCAACAATGAACAATTGATTGGTATTGATAATAATTCAATTATTGAAGAAAATGTTAAATACGAGAAAGATTTATATTTTGGAGCTTTTTCGATATGTAAAACTAAATCTAAGATTGGAAAAAACGTTAAGATTCATACTCAAGTTTTTATTGGTAAAAACGTTTCTATTGGAGAAAATTCCATTCTTTACCCTGGTGTAAAAATATATGACAATTCAGTAATAGGAACTAATTGTATAATTCATAGTGGAACTGTCATAGGTTCAGATGGATTTGGTTTCAATATAGATAAAGAGGGAAATCAAGTTAAAGTAATACATAATGGAAATGCTATTATTGAAGACAATGTTGAAATTGGATCTAATTGCACAATTGATAGAGCAACATTAGGTTCTACAGTAATTAAAAAAGGAGCAAAACTGGATAATTTAATACAAATAGCACATAATGTTGTTATTGGTGAAAATTGCGTGATAGCTGCCTTAGTTGGTATTGCTGGATCAACTACAATTGGAAAAAATTGTATGATTGGAGGTCAAGCTGGAGTAAGTGGTCATTTAACAATTGGTGACAGAGTTATGATTCAAGCTCAGTCCGGTGTTTTTAAAAATATTAAGTCTGGTATTTCTGTGATGGGAACACCTGCTATTCAAATAATGGATTATAATAAATCTTATGTTCATTTTAAGAATCTTCCATCTATAATAAAATCTATAGAAAAGATTTTAAAAAAAAATAATGATGTCTAAACAACATACTATTTTAAAGCCAATATCTTTAAAAGGAGTTGGTCTTCACACTGGAAAAGAAGTTAATTTAACTTTTAAGCCTGCTGAGGAAGACTTTGGTTATGCTTTTTGTAGAGTTGATCTGCCAGAAAAACCTATTATTGAAGCTAGTATTAATCTAGTAGTTAATACAGATAGAGGTACAAATCTTGACAAAAACGGGGTTAAAATTAATACTTCAGAGCATGTATTGGCCGCTTTAGTAGGAATGGAGATAGATAATGTTGTTATAGAGTTAGATTCTTCAGAACCTCCAATTATGGATGGTTCTTCAAAGTTTTTTGTAGAGGCTTTACAAAAAGCTGGTTTAAAAGAACAAAATGCTGCAAGAAAAGAATATGTTGTTAAAGAAGTAATTTCTTATTATGACGAGAAAACAGGAAGTGATATCACAGTAATTCCATCTAATTCTTATGAAGTTACAGCAATGGTTGATTTTGGTACTAAAATTTTAGGTACTCAAAATGCTACTATGAAAAATATATCCCAGTTTATAGATCAGTTTTCTAATGCAAGAACATTTAGTTTTTTACATGAAATAGAAACTCTTTTAGATAATGGTTTAATTAAAGGTGGAGATTTAAACAATGCCATTGTTTACGTTGATAAAGAGTTGTCAAATGAAACAATGTCAAAACTTAAGAAGGCTTTTAATAAAGACAAAATATCTGTAAAAAGTAACGGAATTTTAGACAATTTAAATCTTCATTATCCTAACGAAGCAGCAAGACATAAGTTGTTAGATGTAGTAGGTGATTTAGCCCTTTTAGGAACCAGAATAAAAGGTAAAGTGATTGCCAACAAGCCAGGACATTATGTAAACACGATGTTCACTAAACACCTTGCTTCAGTAATAAAGAATGAAAAAAGAAATTTAGCTCCACAAATTGACTTATCCAAGCCGCCTGTAATGGATGTCAATCAAATAATGAAGACTCTTCCACATCGCCCTCCTTTTTTACTTGTAGATAAAATTTTAGAAAGCTCAAAGAATCACGTAATAGGCCTTAAAAACGTTACAATAAATGAATATTTTTTTAAGGGACATTTCCCTGGAAAACCAATAATGCCAGGAGTTTTACAAATTGAAGCTATGGCTCAGGCAGGAGGTGTCCTAATTTTAAACACAGTTCCAGATCCAGAAAATTATTTAACTTTTTTCGCCAAAATAGATAATGCTAAATTTAAATATCCTGTAGTTCCAGGAGATACTTTAATATTTAAATTACAATTATTATCCCCCATAAGAAGAGGTATATGTCATATGAAAGGTCAAGCCTTTGTAGACGGTAAATTAACTAGTGAGGCTGAATTGTTAGCTAAAATAATAAGAAAAACAGACACATAATGTATCAACCATTATCCTTTATTCATCCAGAAGCAAAAATCGCACAAAATGTTGTAATTGAACCTTTTTCGTCCATAGAGAGTAACGTTAAAATAGGAAGAGGAACCTGGATTGGTTCTAATGTTACTATAATGAGCGGAGCTAGAATAGGAAAAAATTGTTCTATTTTTCCAGGATCAGTTATTTCTGCAGTTCCTCAAGATTTAAAATTTAAAGGAGAAGATACTACTGCTATTATAGGAGATAACACTACCATAAGAGAGTGTGTTACCATAAATAGAGGAACTGAGGATAGAAATAAAACAGTAATAGGTAAAGACTGTTTAATAATGGCTTATTCACATATAGCTCATGACTGTCTTGTTGGGAACAACAGTATTTTTTCTAACAATTCCACTCTGGCAGGTCACGTTACTGTTGGAAGTCATGTTATTTTAGCTGGAATGGTAGCTGTTCACCAGTTTTGTTCTATTGGAAATCATGCTTTTGTTGCAGGTGGATCTCTAGTTAGAAAAGATGTTCCTCCTTTTGTAAAAGCTGCAAGAGAGCCTATTTCATATGTTGGAATTAATTCAGTAGGGTTAAGAAGAAGAGGTTTTGATAGTAAAGTTATAATGGATATTCAATCTATTTACAGAACTTTATATCAAAAAAGATATAATAATACTCAAGCAGTAAAAATTATTGAAGGTGAAATGGAAGCTACCAAAGAAAGAGACGAAATAATACAGTTTATTCAAAATTCTCAAAGAGGAATAATGAAAGGATATTTTCAAAATTAAAATATGGCATCATCTTCAGACATTAGAAAAGGACTTTGTATCCATTACAATAATGATATTTATAAAATAATTGAGTTTTTACATGTAAAACCTGGGAAAGGTCCAGCATTTGTTAGAACAAAACTCAAAAGTGTAACCAACGGAAAAGTCATAGATAATACCTTTTCTGCTGGCCATAAAATAGATGAAGTTAGAGTAGAAACTAAAAGATTTCAGTTCCTTTATAAAGATGGTTTAACATATCATTTCATGAACGTTGATGATTATAATCAAATAACAGTTGAAGAAAACGTATTAGATGCTTCTCAGTTTTTAAAAGAAGGTGAGATAGTTACGGTTTTGACAAATACTGAAGATGGTACTAGTCTTTCTGTTGAAATGCCTCAAAGTGTCAATTTGAAAGTTAACGAAACGGAACCAGGTTTAAAGGGAAACACTGCCACTAACGCTACTAAACCCGCAATACTTGAAACTGGGGCTAGAATTAACGTTCCATTATTTATAAATGAAGAAGATATAATAAAAATAGATCCTGAAAAGGGGTCTTATATAGAAAGAGTAAAAAACTAAAATATATTTATGAGCATATTAGTAGATAAAAATTCCAAAATTGTTGTGCAAGGTTTTACTGGAAGCGAAGGCACTTTTCATGCGGAACAAATGATTTCTTATGGAACTAATGTTGTAGGTGGCGTAACACCCGGTAAAGGTGGTCAAGAGCATTTAGGTAAACCTGTTTTTAATACAGTTTCCGAAGCAGTTTTAAAAGTTGACGCAAATACATCAATAATTTTCGTGCCTGCCGGATTTGCAGCCGATGCCATAATGGAGTCAGCTGATTCGGGAATTAAAACAATAATTGCAATTACTGAGGGAATTCCTATTTCTGATATGACAAAGGTAAATCAATACCTTAAAAATAAAGACTGCACTTTAGTGGGTCCTAATTGCCCTGGTATCATTACTCCAGGTGAAGCAAAAGTTGGTATTATGCCAGGTTTTGTATTTAAAAAAGGGAAGGTAGGTGTAGTCTCTAAATCAGGAACTCTTACTTACGAAGCTGCAGATCAAGTGGTTAAACAAGGTTTAGGTATATCTACAGCTGTAGGTATAGGAGGGGACCCAATAATTGGAACTACTACAAAAGATGCCATTAAATTATTTATGGAAGATCCTGATACGGATTGTATAGTTATGATTGGTGAAATCGGAGGACAACTAGAAACTAAGGCGGCACTATGGGTTAAGGAAAACGGAAACAAAAAACCTATAGTAGGTTTTATTGCTGGAGAAACTGCTCCTAAAGGAAGAACTATGGGTCATGCTGGTGCTATTGTAGGAGGATCAGAAGACACAGCAGAAGCAAAAAAGAAAGTAATGAGAGAATGTGGAATTCACGTTGTTGACTCTCCTGCAGAAATAGGAAAGAAAGTAGCAGAAATTCTACTATAATTATTAATTTTGAATAGGTTTATCAGTAATCAATGGGTTTATTAAAAGGAAAAACTGTAATTATAACTGGAGCAAGTAGGGGGATAGGAAAAGGAATTGCCACCACTTTAGCTGAAAATGGAGCAAATATTGCTTTTACATACAGTCAGTCTGTGGATTCTGCTAATAAGCTTGTAAATGAAATTCTAAACCTTGGAGTTAATTGTAAAGCCTATCAGAGTAATGCAGCGAGTTATGAAGACGCTCAATCATTAATTAAGAATGTTTTAAAAGATTTTGAAACTTTTGATGTTTTGATTAATAATGCAGGAATTACAAAAGATAATTTACTTATGAGAATGAGTGAAGAAGATTTTGATAAAGTAATTGAAGTAAATTTGAAGTCTGTTTTTAATATGGTTAAAGCTTGTCAGAGAGTACTTCTTAAAAAAAGATCTGGTAGTATAATAAATATTAGTTCAATTGTTGGAATTAAGGGAAACGCAGGACAATCTAATTATGCTGCCTCTAAAGCAGGAATTATTGGTTTTTCTAAATCAATTGCACTAGAACTAGGTTCTAGAAACATTCGTTCAAATGTTGTAGCCCCTGGATTTATTGAAACTGAAATGACTAATGAACTAAATGAGGAACTTATTCAAAAATGGATTGAAGGAATTCCTTTAAAAAGAGTAGGTAAGGTTAAAGATGTTGCAAATCTTTGCTTATTTTTGTCGTCTGATCTTTCAAATTTTATAACAGGTCAGGTAATTAATGTCGATGGTGGCATGTTAACATAATTAAATTAAAAATTAAAAAAATGGATAAATTAAGTAAAATTGGATTACCAGTAGTTGTATTAGTAATGTTCGCGTTTATTGTATTAATGAAATCTGCAGTAAATATTGGATATGGGGAAGCTGGAGTATTGTTTAAGACTTTTGGAGGAGGTGTAGTAACTGATGAGCCAGCTATTGGTGAAGGGTTTCATATTATAGCCCCTTGGAACAAAGTGTATTTATATAATGTAAAACAGCAAGAAGTGTTTGAAAGTCAAATGCAAGTACTGTCTTCAAACGGTTTAGAAATTTCTTTAGATGTATCGGTACTATACCAACCACAAATTGAAAAATTAGGATTGTTACATCAAACAAAAGGTTCAAACTATCTTGATATTGTTATAGTTCCTAATATTAGGGCAGTTGCAAGAAGTGTAGTTGGAAGATATACTCCAGAACAACTTTATTCTACAAAAAGAGATGCAATTGAAGAAGAAATTTTCGAAGAGCTTAAAAATGGTGTTGAGTCTCAATATGTTCAAATTAACGATGTTTTAGTTCGTGATGTTACTTTACCCAACACGATCAAACAGGCTATTGAAAGAAAGTTAAGTCAGGAGCAACAATCACTAGAATATGAATTCAGATTAGAATCTGCAAGAAAAGAAGCTGATAAAGTTAGAATTGATGCTCAAGGTAAAGCAGATGCTAACAGAATATTAAATTCTTCGTTAACAACTAATATCCTAAGAGACAAAGGGATTGAAGCGACTATGAAATTAGCAGAATCTCCAAATTCTAAAGTAATTGTAATTGGAAGTGGAAAAGACGGTTTACCAATAATTTTAGGTAATCAATAATAGCTGAAATGAAATTTATTTATAATACATATCGTCATGTTTACATTCTCAAACGAGTCATGTGATGATATTGTTATATTATTATAAAAGCCCGTTTGTTAATTCAAACGGGCTTTTTTTTTACAATAAATCAAAATGAATAGTATTAAAGTTAAAATAAAAAAATCAGTAAAGTTAGAAATCCTATTAAGCGATATTCAAACTGTATTAGAAAATAAAGAATCATTAATAAAACCTAATTGCAGTGTTTTGGCTCTCTGTAATTTTGGTATTAAAGTAACTGTAAAGTACATTAAAGATAGTATAGCAGAGTTATCTATAATTACAACAAATGATTCCAAAAATCATTTTTTAAAATACAAAAAAGACTTGTTATGTTTTTTTTTAAATCTTATCAATGAAAGGGGTTTTGAAATAAAGGATCTGATTTCTATAGATTTATTTGTGGTTGACAAAACTAAACCAACAACCACAACATGGAGAGATATTAAAAAAAGTAGAGAATTTAAATATAATAGAGCCTGAAAAACTTTTTAAAAAATAGAGTAGGTGTGTTCAAAAATCTTACCACAGAAAAATTGCGAATAATATTGTAAAAAAAGCAAATATTGAATAGAAGAAAGCAAATTTACTGTCTTGCAAACTTTTAAAATATGGAGCTTCAACAGTCTTATATAAATATTTACCATCAATATTGATTCTTTTAAAGGTACTTTGTTGTAATAGAAGGACAAGTATGTTGAATACAACCATAGCTACAATTAAATTATTAATAGCGTCAGCTTTTGTAAACACATTTACTACAGGAAGAACATCGTAGACAAACGCACTGCTTCCTATTGCACCAAAAATTCCACCTACAGCTAAGTTAATTCTAGAATCTAAATCTTTTAGAGGAATAAGAAAAACAAGACATGATATAAAAAAAGAAAGTAAACCTCCAGTAAAAATTTTAAAAAATAAAACAATCCCACCTCTTTTAATATTCAATTCAAAAATCAGTGATTGAAGAACCGCTGGACGTATTACACCTGGAGCTGTATTAATTCTTTCTGTACTGATTTCATTGTATTCAGATCTATGATCTATTCCGGTAACTACATAACCAGGTTTTAAATTTCGCATATTTTTCTCAAAAGTGCTAACAAATTTTTTACTTGGACTTAACTTCACCATTGAGGTATCATAGAAAGTTTTGAACTCAAATATTAATTTTTGAGTATCAAATGGATAATTAGCTAAATCCCATTTATGATCAAATTCCGAATCTACAATCCTAGCTTCTTTAGATATTTTATTACCGTAAAAAAGAATGGAATCCAATGGTGTTGTATATTCCTCTTTTATTGCATCACCAACCAATCTAAGTTCACTTTCTCTTAGTACAGCTTGAAAATAATCAGCATGTGTCATATCCCATTCCTCCTCGTTACTTGGTTGAATCCATGCAAAAGGATAATCACTATAAGATGTAAAAGAATGAACTGATGTGAAAATATCATTTTTTACGTCAAAACTTTTTAAGTCATAAAAATCTAAAGTAATGTCAAATTTTAAGGGCCACTCTAATGAGTCTTTTTCAGTTAATAGTACAAAAGGATAGAAATCACCTGATCTTTGGTATTCTCTTAAAGATTTTTCTTTTTCTACAATAGTATCTATAATACTATTGTTTTTCTCTGTTTGAGAAAACAAAAATCCAATAGCAAAAAACAAACAAAATAGAATTGAAAATATTTTTTTTGTAATAATTTTTTTATCTCTCATTAATCATACAAACATATTAATAATATAACAACTTAATCAAAATACATAATTTTAATGTTGTTTGTTTAATAAAAATTAATTATCATTTTTAAGATATTTCTAATGTCTAAGGCTAATTTTAAAATACTTATTTCTATTAAAATGAATTTTAAAGCTAAAAATATATTTATATTTTTCTATATTGTACTATTATTAATATTTAAAAAAATACTATGAAAAAAATTATTTTATTATTTACTTTAATCTTATTTACATTTAACGGTTACTCTCAAGAAAAAGGATATGTTGGTCTTGGTCTTGGTTATGCAACTCTAGGTGGTGATTATTCGGATGGTCCTGGTGGAATTTCAATGAATTTATTAGGGGTTGGGTATATGTTTTCAGATAAAATTGGAGCAACTTTAAATCTGGGGGGCAGTTCTCATTCAGAAGATGGTGTATCTTCAAATTTATCTTATACTGCAATTGGTCCGTTATTTAGGTTTTCAGCAGGTGAAAACATGACTTTTGATTTGAAACCTCAATATGCAAGTGCTGCAGTTTCAGTTTCAAGTGTTTCGGTTACTGGAAGTGGATTTATATTAGGAACATCATTAAATTTTTCTAAAAGCAAGACATGGGGTTTTGGAGCTAATTTAGACTATCAGAGTAGTTCAGTTGGTTCGGCAAATTATAGCGTAATTTCCATAGGAGGAGGAATTCAATATAGGTGGTAAAATCTATACTTCAAAATAAAGCCTGTTTGTTAATTCAAGTAGGCTTTTTTTTGTTTTAAATTCAATGTTAATTTAAAATAACAACCTTATTAAAATAGAATTTTAATATAAGCTATAAATCATGTATTTTTACGTTTTATAAAAACATATATGGCCAAATCGCAACAAACTTTTAATAAATTAGAAAAAGAGAAGAAACGTAAGAAGAAGAAGGAAGACAAGAGAAAGAAAATGTTAGCTCGTAAAGATGCTAAAGAAAGCGGAGATCTTGTTACAAATGAGTTTGTATATGTAGATTACAACGGAAATTTTACTGATACGCCGCCAGATCCCTCATTAAAAAAGAAAATAAACGCTAAGAGTATAGTTTTAGGTGTACCTAAACGAGAAGCTGTTAAAACAAGTGGTTTTATTGGTAAGGTTAATTTCTTTGATCATTCAAAGGGCTTTGGATTTATTATAGATCCTGAATCACAAGAAAAGTATTTTGTTCATATTAGCGAGTGTAAAGATGAAATTACAGAAGGTGATAAAGTTGAGTTTGATATTATTAAAGGTGCTAAAGGAATGAACGCCATTAAAGTTAAGAAGGTTTAACCATATATTTGAACTATAATTTATATTATGTTAAATCGTATTGAGATATTATTATAAACCATTAACAATGAAAAAAACAATAATCTATACCCTACTAACCGCCGCTGCAATTTTTGTCACGTATATTGTCTATACGATTAACAATCCTGCGAGTCCGTTAAAAACTGCTTCATTTCTTGAGAATGAAAAAAATATTACAATAACATATAGCAGTCCCTATAAAAAAGGAAGATTTATTTTTGGTTTAGAATCAGAATCAGCTTTAGTACCGTTTGACAAATACTGGAGAACTGGTGCTAACAGACACACTATGATAAAAACTAGTTCAGATTTAAATTTTAATAATAACATATTAAAAGCTGGAGAATATTCCTTGTATTCAAAACCCGGAGCTCAAAGTTGGGATATTACTTTTAATACGACCAACGAATATTTTGGAATTTCCCAACCAGATTCTAAAATGGATGTATTTACAATTTCAGTTCCCTCTACATCAACAGATGTTTCTATAGAACAATTGACGTTTGATTTTATTCCGGCACCACCAGACGGTCCAAATACAAATTTTGGTATTAGACTTAGATGGGATCAAACTGAGGTGGTAATTCCGTTTTACTAGTTATGTTTTTTTCTTTTAAAAATTTTTTAAAGGCATCACTTTTCTTGTTTAGTCTTTTATTAATAGTTTTAATTTTCGGAGGAATCTCTTATTTAGTTATTGATAAAATTCAAACAAAAAATAATTTGATGGATATTGAAGAATATTCGCCTGTTTCCTCTTTAAAAGTTCCTGAAAATATAAGTAAAAGTTCAAAATTTCCATTCATTGATGTACATAGTCATCATTGGGATATGCCAATAAAAGATCTTTCAGATTTAGTTGATGAAATGGATACTTTAAACATGATGTATATGATTAACCTTAGTGGTTCAGGATTCGCTACCTTTTCAGGAAATCAATCTTTGATGGATTTAAATTTATCAAAATCTTTAGAAAATGTTAAAAATAATTTTCCTAAAAGATTTGGCGTTTTTGTTAATTTAGATCTTAATAAAATTGATCAAAAAGATTTCACTACCTCCTCTGTTCAAATATTAAAAAATGCAGTAAGTGAGGGAGCAATTGGTTTGAAGATTTATAAAAATTTGGGTCTTAATTTAAAAGATTCTAAGGGTGTTAGAGTTAAAGTTGACGATAAAAGATTGTCTCCAATATGGAATACTTGTGCTGAATTAAATATTCCAGTCTTGATTCATTCTGGTGAGCCCTCCCCTTTCTTCGATCCTATCGACAAATACAATGAAAGATGGCTTCACGCTAGACAAAGACCAAAAAGTTTTAGACCCTCAGATAAATATCCATCTTTTGATACGGTAATGAAAGAACAGTCTAATATGTTTAAAGATCATCCTAATACAATTTTTATTAATGCTCACATGGGTTGGATGGCAAACGATTTAGACAAGCTAGAAGAACATTTAGATAGTTTACCTAATGTTTATACTGAAATTGGAGCAGTAATCGGAGAATTAGGAAGACAGCCAAGAAGAGCAAGAAAATTTTTTATTGATTATCAAGATAGAATAATGTTTGGTAAGGACACATACAAGAAATCTGAATTTGATGTGTATTTTAGAGTACTTGAGTCTAAAGATGAATATTTTGACTATTATAGAAAGAGACATGGTCTTTGGAAGATGTATGGTCTTAATTTACCAGATGAAGTTTTAAAAAAATTATATTATAAAAACGCTCTTAAATTGTTTCCATCAATTGATAATGAATTATTTGAGTAATTTTATTATCCTTAGCTATAGTTAGTGTTTTGTAAATTGGTTATTTGTTATTAACTATGCATTAATATTAAATATATTAATATGATAGTAGGGATTCCTAAAGAAATTAAAAATAACGAGTTTAGAGTAGGAATGAATCCATCTGGAGTTAACTCTTTTATTAGAGGTGGTCATACAGTATTGGTTGAGAAAGGTGCAGGATTAGGTAGTGGATTTACTGATAGATTGTATTCTAATATTGGAGCACAAATATGTGATTCTATTGAAGAAATCTATTCTAAATCTGAAATGATTATTAAGGTTAAAGAACCTTTAAAAAAAGAATATAGTCTTATTAAAAAAGACCAAATTATATATACTTTTTTCCATTTTGCTTCTTCTAAAGAACTTACCGAGGCTATGATTATGAGTGAATCAGTTTGTTTAGCTTATGAGACTGTTCAAAATTCTGATTATTCCCTTCCTCTTTTAACACCAATGTCTGAAGTTGCTGGAAGAATGGCTACTCAACAAGGTGCTAAGTTTTTAGAAAGACCTCAAGGTGGTCATGGTATACTTCTTGGCGGTGTTCCGGGTGTTAAGCCAGCTAATGTTATTGTTTTAGGTGGAGGTGTTGTCGGTACTCAAGCTGCAAAAATGGCAGCAGGGTTGGGAGCTAATGTTACAATTTTCGATATCAGCCTCGATAGACTAAGAACATTAGATGATATAATGCCTAATAACGTCAATACTCAATTTTCAAATACTTACAATATATCAGAGTCCATTAAAAGTGCTCACTTAATTATTGGAGCTGTATTGATTCCAGGTGCTAAAGCACCTAATTTAATTACTAAAGACATGCTAAAAGATCTTAATGAGGGTACTGTTTTAGTTGACGTAGCAGTTGATCAGGGAGGTTGTTTTGAAACTACTCACCCAACGACTCACGAAGACCCTACTTATGTAATTGATAATGTATTGCATTACAGTGTAGCTAACATGCCAGGAGCTGTTCCCGTAACTTCCACTGAAGCATTAACCAATGCTACTATCAGCAGAGGTTTAGCTATTGCAAATAAAGGATGGAGAAAAGCTTGTAATGAAGATTTGTCTTTAAAATTAGGATTAAACATTATAAACGGGAAAATTGTTTACAAAGCAGTGGCTGACGCTTTTGACTTTGATTATACGGATCTTAACAAAATCATATAATTATGTCTAATATTCCCTCTGTTAACTTATCTGATTTTTTATCTAAAGATGAGTCAATTAGAAAGAGTTTTGTTAAAAAAATTGGTAACGCTTACCAGGAAATAGGTTTTGTTTCTCTTAAAGGACATTTCCTTTCAAAGAATAATATTGACGACCTATATACTCAAATAAAAAAGTTTTTTGATCTTACTAAAGAAGTAAAAAACAAATATGAGTTTGACGGTTTCAAAGGTCAAAGAGGATATACTTCTTTTGGCAAGGAACATGCGAAGGGAAAAAAAGAAGGAGATTTAAAAGAGTTTTGGCATTTTGGTCAATACATTGCAAAAGAAAATAAAGATTTTAATTATCCTGAAAACATCGTAGTTGAAGAATTTCCTGAGTTTAATCAGGCTGGATATAGCACTTATAAAGCTTTAGAAAAAACAGGTATTTATGTGTTACGTGCTATTGCATTATTTTTAGATTTAGAGGAAGATCACTTTGATGAATTTGTTGTTAATGGAAATAGTATCTTGAGACCTATTCACTACCCTCCTATTTATGAAGAACCTAAAAAGGCAGTTAGAGCAGCTGCTCATGGAGATATAAATTTGATTACTTTACTGATGGGCGCTCATGGAAAAGGTTTGCAGGTTAAAAATAACAAAGGGGAATGGATAGATGCAATTGCTGAAAAAGATGAAATTGTTATCAATGTTGGCGATATGTTATCTAGGTATACTAATAACAAATTAAAATCTACAATTCACAGGGTTGTTAATCCTCCTAAAGAATACTGGAGTAAATCAAGGTATTCAATTCCTTTCTTTCTTCACCCTGTCGGAACTATGAAATTGAATGTATTGAACAATTGTATTGATTCAGATAATCCAAAATTATATAAAGATATATCAGCTAATGATTTTTTAACAAATAGATTGATTGATATTGGGGTAATGAAAAAGGAATGAAAAAACTATCTTCTCTCTCAGATTTACAATCTTTAATAGATCCTTTAGAACTGTCTAATGATAGTTCTAAATTTTTAATAAGTAAACCAATTGTAAAGCAATTTTTGGAAGCTCACTACAGTAAAAAAGGAAGAGCAGGAAAACCTGTAACTGTAATAAAGTGCTTTAAGGGATCTAAAAACGAAATGAAAGATCTTGCTAAAATACTTAAAAATAAATGTGGCGTAGGTGGTTCAGTTAAAGATGAACAGATTATAATTCAAGGAGAATATCGGGATAAAATAACTTCTATTCTTGAAGGTATGGGGCATTCAGTAAAAAGAATTGGAGGTTAACCTTCGTGGTCATCTTTGTCATTCTCTGAATTCTGAAAAATAAGAAAAAGAGTTATAACTATAGAAATAATTGAAAAAGGTGTTTTAAGAAAGCTCAAAATAGGTAAAATTCCTAAACCATTTGCATTTGATATAAGTTCAAAACCAACATATATCGCAAATATATTTTTTCTATTTTCAAAAAATAAAGCGGATATCCTTTTATAAGAAGAGGCTAAACTAAACCATAAAGCAGGAACAAAAGATATTGTTAAGGCAATTATCCAGTTACTTGTCATAGAACTTAACATAGTATCCATAAACTCTTCTGGATTTTCTTGTATACTTTCTTGAAAGGCAGTCTGATCAAAGCTAGGGTCTGTAAAATCTACTAGACCGCTAGAAGTTAAGTAATTAGCAAAAAATGAGATAAAAACTATTATACCTGGGACTGAAAGTAAAATCACAAAAAGTAATCTTAAAAAGTAATTCGTTCCGCTTATTGTTTCTGAAAATTGAAAGTATTTTTTCATTTAATGGTATTTATTTAACGCAAGATAAAAAGAATTATTAACACATGCTTTTAGGAATGTATTAATTATCTCTATTATCAAAATTTTCCTTTTTTGAAAACCTGTTGATTAAAGCAGCTATAATTAGAATTACACAAATTCCTAAGTAAATATACATATGTGTTTATTTAGTTCATTTTAACTGCGGTTCCATAAGCTAGCACTTCAGCAGCACCCTGAGATATTACAGAAGTCATAAACCTTACGTTAACTATCGCATTAGCACCTAAACTCTCTCCATCTGAAATCATTCTAGACAATGCTTGTTCTCTAGAATCCGCTTGAAGTTTAGTGTACTCCTCAATTTCCCCACCAATAAGATTTTTGAATGCGGCAAAAATATCTTTACCAACATTCCTTGCTCTAACGGTAGATCCTCTGGCTATACCTAATGATTCAGAGATTTTTTTTCCTGGAATTGTTTCTGTAGTAGTTAATAACATTTTTTATTTAAAGTTATTAAATTTTATTTATTCAAGACCACTTAATAGGATCTAATCCTCTTTTAATTAAATAATCATTACATTTTGTAAAGTGCTTATTTCCAAACCAATAACCTCTATTTGCGCTTAATGGAGATGGGTGTCCTGATTTAAGAACGAG
>Ga0075445_10000915_pt1 | contig 15449 bp, 18 predicted proteins | sample CoawatmetaG02DNA_FD_72350 | JGI IMG/M metagenome (GOLD analysis project Ga0075445, IMG submission 72350) | Marine microbial communities from the West Antarctic Peninsula - Coastal water metaG029-DNA | ecosystem: Environmental > Aquatic > Marine > Coastal | place: Atlantic Ocean: West Antarctic...
TGTTTTCTTGGTCTTAATTAGTCTTTGATTATTAAATCACACCAGTTATGTTTCAGGTGGTGATACATTCATAATCGCACCTCCTTTGATGGTATTTAGAGAATACCATTTCTAAATACTTCATTCAAAATATTTATTTTATTTTATGTTAAATATATTTATTGAATACAACTTAGAGAAATAATATAATTTCTATAATTTAATAAAGTTTCTTCCTATATTTTTTCCCGTATAAAAATTTATAATTTTTTTTGGTTTTTAATTATTTTAATTTATCCAAGGCATAATATCTCTTAATTTTTTTAATGAAATGGCATTTTGAATTCCACCACCAATATTAGAAGTACTTCAAGTTTTGATATGCCTTACTTCGTTACTGATAATTCAAAATTTACAAATTTTATAAGTAGAAACCCTCTAATAACATATATTTTTTTATTTATCTTAGGTTTTTGTTTCGAGGACGATAATTTCATATAGATGTCTCAAAGTTTACTTAAGACTTCATCACAATCATAAAATTAAACATTGCTATATTTTTTTATTTTCAATAGAATTTTGAAAATAATATGATAGGCAGAATTCCTCCGAAAGTTTTAAAAACTATAAAATTAGCAGAAGTCTCTCTTAAAGATTTTACAGATAAGTCTAAAAATCCAATTCTTGACTGGTTCTCAATTAATCCAGCTCATTGGCTGATGCTTCATAAAGTTATGATTGCCTATCTTAAGAATGAAACAATTACAAAGAATCAATTAATAAAATTTTCAGAACGCTCTTATTTAACTTCAAATAACTACATAGACCAAGCAGTTAAAAAAAACTATTTTAAAACAATAAGAAATAAAAAAGATAAACGTTCAATATTCATTTTACCGACTGAACTTACAATAAAAGTTTTTTCCGAATATGTTGATAAAAGAGCTTGGCTCTATAAGGCTATTAAGTGAAGAAATATCAAATAGCTTCAATTGCAGGAGATGGTATAGGCTTAGAAATTGTTCCGCCTTCTTTAAAAATTTTAAAAGAAATTGGAAAAAAACATAATTTCGAGATTCAGTTTGATGAATTTGATTTTTCATCATGTGATTATTTTGAAAAACATGGCAAAATGTTACCCGACAACTGGAAAAAACAGATTGGAAAACATGATGCGATTTTTTTTGGAGCTGTAGGAATGCCAGAAAAAGTACCCGATCATGTTTCTTTGTGGGGTTCAATTATAACTTTTAGAAGAGAGTTTGATCAGTATGTTAATTTAAGACCGGTTAAATTAATGCCCGGTGTTCCCTGCCCTTTGGTTGGTAAAAAGCCAGGTGATATAGATTTTTTAGTTGTTAGAGAAAATACTGAAGGCGAGTATTCCTCTGTAGGTGGAAGAATGTTTAAAGACACAGAAAGAGAAATTGTTATTCAAGAAACTATAATGACAAGAACCGGTGTAGATAGGATTCAAAAATTTGCTTTCGAGCTTGCAAAAAGTAGAAAAAGAAAAAGAGTTACTAATGCAACTAAATCTAATGGAATAGCTATAACTATGCCTTTTTGGGATGAGTGTTTTGAAAGGACGAAGAAAAATTACCCAGACATAAAGACAGATCAATTTCACATAGATATCCTAACAGCAAGATTTGTTCTTTCACCTGAGATTTTTGATGTGGTAGTTGCGTCGAACTTATTTGGTGATATTTTGTCAGATTTAGGACCAGCTTGCACCGGAACTATTGGCATTGCTCCTTCTGCAAATATAAATCCTGAAAAAGAATTTCCTTCACTCTTTGAGCCAGTTCATGGATCAGCACCTGATATTGCAGGTAAGGGTATTGCAAATCCGATTGGACAAATATGGTCAGGTGCAATGATGTTGGACTTCCTGGGAGAAAAAAAAGCCGCAGTAAACATAATTGATGCTATAGAGAAAACTTTAGTAAAAGATGAGGGCAGAACAAAAGATCTTAAAGGAACTGCTAATACTTTGCAGTGTGCAAACTTAATTTTAAAAAATATTTAAATTATTTTAGTTTTTACAGAGCCTAATTTATCTATTTTACCCTGATAAACACCTTTACCTAAAATTGGAGTAACGCCCACTGTAGATCCAGTAAATATATAGAAATCCTTATCAAGTGTGATTTTATCTTTTTTTAATTTATTTAAAACGAATTTTAATGAGTTTAACGGGTTAATATAAACTGTATTAGTATGACCCTTTACTAATTGCTTAATTTTTTTATTTTCTATACTTGACTTGAGTTTCCCAAAATTAGTTTTTTTATATTTACTTTTTTTACCTACAATAAACTTAACATTAGCTCCAAAATCACTGCATAAGTCCCCCAGAAATTTAATTCCTTTCTTTTTTTGTCTGTACCCAACAACTTCAATTGCTGGCATCATATGTAGAATATGTTTGTGTATATTTATAAAATTTATTGAACCTTTTGATTGAAAGAAGCTCTTTTTAATTAAATATCCAACTTCAAGTTCTATGCCTAGTGTGTAAGAATTGATCTTAACGGACTTACCGCTCTTTAAAAGATTACTTTTAAAGATGGATGCATAGAATGGTTCTTTTTCACCTAATTTTTTTAGAACTGGAATACCTGTTCCTGCAGCCTTAAAACCAACGATCGGTTGCTTGACTTTACTTTCACATAACCTTCTTAGTTTTTCAGCATTGATCATGTTCGAGGTATATTTTAGGGGAATCGGTGCTATAATTCTGCTGTTAATAAATGCTTTAACGAGATTATTTGCTAGTTTTTCTATCTTGGTATTTTTCATTAATTAATATAAATACAACTTATGATTAGTTTAACCAACATTTTATTATTTTTAAATTTAGTTACTTTAGCTACTTATACTTTTATGCCTTGGAAAGGCATTGCCAAAGGAACTTGGTTCACTTGTATATCTTATTGGCTTGCTTTTTTAGTTACATTTACCGTTTTGATTGCAATTTTATATAAACTAAATCTAATTATTTAAAACCTACCCCTTTCTGTATCTATAGAGTGTCAAACATTATTAATGAATAAAAATTTTTTTAAAAAACGAGAATTCTTGATGAGGGTATGGGTCAAGAAAGATCTAACACCAGAAAAATTTTATGCGATATGTAAAAAATTCAACAAACTTGGTGCTAAAATTATTGGTGGCTGTTGCGAGACTACTCCTGCTCATATTAGACAGCTTAGTAGGTTGGTTTAATTACTTTGTACTTATAAGTTTTTGTGTAATTCGATCAAGTATAATAGCTAAAATTACAATACCTGTTCCACCAATAACTGCAGATCCAATATCTAATCTTCCGAGAGCAACATAAACAGTAAGTCCAAGCCCTCCAGCACCAATTAATGCTGCAATAACAACCATAGATAAGGATAACATTAACGTTTGATTTATGCCCGCCATTATAGTTTTAAGCGCTAAAGGTATTTCAATCTTTATTAGTATCAGCAATTTCGTTAAACCTAAGCTTGATCCAGCTTCTTTAAAGCTCTTACCTACCTGTCTAATTCCTAAATTTGTGAATCGAATAATTGGTGGAAGTGCAAAAATTATTGTTGCAATCACACCAGGTGTTAGGCCAATACCAAAAAGCATAACAACAGGAATTAAGTATACAAAACTTGGTATGGTTTGCATAACGTCTAATACCGGCCTCATTATTGTTTCAAATATTTTGCTTCTAGAACAAAGAATTCCTAAAGGTATACCTATAATTATACAAAAAATTACAGCAGTAAAAATCATTGCAAGTGTAGTCATGGATTCTGACCAAAGATCCACAAGATCAATAAAAACTAAACCAATAACTGTCATGCCTGCAAACTTAAAACCGTTAGTTTTGTACGCAAAATAAATAAAAATTAAAATTGCGAAAGGAAATGGAATTAAGTTAAATAGAGTATCTAAGCTATTTAAAACAGTCTCAATAGGAGCTGAAAGTTTTTTAAAAAGTGGTCGTTGTGTAAACAACCACTCTTTTACATTTTTTTCAATCCATTCAGCTATAGGTATATAAATCTCATAATCAGAAGGTGCTAGTTTTAGACTCACTGTTATGACTAACTAACTTATTTAAGCCAACTATCGAATGTACTTTGATTAGCTTTAATCCAGGCAGAAGCATGTTTCTTAATTGCTCTTTCGCTCTTCTCACCTTGGTTCATTTTCATATTTTGAGCTGCAATATCAGCTAAAGGGATAGAAGCTTTTTTTAACATTTTTTCTACTTTAGGATTAGCTTTTAAAAAATCAACGTTGGCAGCTGGTCGTATGTCGTCTGCATCAAAACCCATATTTATTTTTGATTTAGTTGCGTTTGCTACTTTAACTGATTTAGTTTCACTGTAAGGAACTTCTATCCAAACAATATCTTTTCCAAGTTCTAGAGCACCGACGGTCCAATTAGGTGTCCATGTGTAAAACAATACTGATTTACCATTTTTATACTTTGCAATCGCGTCAGCCATAGATGCAGAATAATCAGCTTTTACCTGGTTTATAAAATCACCTAGACCTAATTCAGCGAAGTGTTTTGTGATTTTTTTTTCACATCCCCAACCTGGAGGACAAGCAACCATGTCAGCTTTTCCATCACCGTCTGAATCAAATTGTTTAGCATGTTTCTTAATGTCCATTACACTTTTTATCCCAAACTTATCTGCTGTTTTTTTGTCTACTAAATATCCTTGCAAGCCACCCTTTGTCATTACACTGCCAACAGCTTTAACTTTACCTTTTGTTTCAGCTATATAACCGTCGTGGGTCCCGAACCAGCCATTAACCCATAAATCTAGATCTCCAGCAGCTGCTGCAAGATAAAAAACTGAGGGTTTCATAGCTTTTGGTTCTGCTACCGTATATCCCATTTTTTCTAATGCTTGCTTATATACTTCAGCTTGAAAATACCCTGTGTCCCAATTAGCTTTTGCCATCTTTATTTCAACAGCTTGAGCCATAGTGCTAATCGATATAGCCACTATTATTGATGCAATATATTTTATAAATTTCATGTTCATTTCCTTTTTTTGGAATTAACTGAAGTTTTTTGTATCACGTGTAGACTATAAATGTAACCGTAATTCAACTAAAAGGTGAAAATGCTTATTTTTGATTATATAGTTGAGTTCTAACTCTGTTATGTTATAACATAACAATGCACAATAACAACAACATAGTGTTAAATATAATAAAAAAAAATCTTAAAGGTTTAACTGCCTATGAAATATTAAGTAGAGCACAAAAATTTAAGTTTGTTCAACCAATGACTATATACAGAGCTTTGAAAAATTTAGAAAATAATGGAATAATTCATAAAACAAACAAGAATAAGACTTTTCATCTTTGCAATACGTCTACAGAACATGAGCATAATGCAGTTTTAGCGATCTGTAATGATTGTGGCGTAGTAGAAGAATTAAAAACAAAACTTTTTTCGAAAATTATAAAACACGTGAAATCAAAGAAAAGATTTAATTTTAATAACTTTAACTTAGAAATAACAACAACATGTAAGGAGTGTAATTAATGAAAAAAATAAGTCTTTTAACTGTAATAATGTATATTTTTAGCTTTGCTTTCGTTCGAGCTGCAGAAGGTCATTTGCATGAAGTACCAGAATTTCTTCACTTTATGGAAGAATTAATAGAGGAACATAGTATTTTAAGAGGTGCTACTTTTGGGTTTATTCATACTTTAATTCCTCTAGTTGGTTTTTATACAGGTTGGAGCATAAACCGTTTTTTAAAAATAATATCTAACGGTGCAATTGCTGGAATTATTGGAATAGTTTTTGCCCATATTGTTGCGGACTTTATCGCTGCATTGGCTGATCCTGATTTAAAAAGTGCAGCTTTTGGAATAGTTATTGGTGGTTTTTTACCTTTACTAGCGGTGCCATTCTTAGAAAAATACGTTACCAAAAGTAAATATCACACCGTTGTTGGTGACCATGAAGATCTAAAAAAAGATTTAAAGAAAAAACATAAATAATTTAAAATTCATAGACAAAAAAAAAGCTCCAAGTTATCTCCTTGGAGTATTTTGTCGCTCAGACTTAAAAAAAATGTTAACATAAGAACAAATCACTTTTATGAACAAAAAAGCAAAAATTATTCTCCTAAAAAAATAATTTTTTCTTTTTCTAAATCTTTTTCTAGATTCTTATTAGCAATCCTATGCCCTAGATTATTAGTAACTACTTTATACGCAAATGTGGTTCCTTTGTTTTCAAAGGCATAACAGTTTTTTTCTAGTTCATATGAATAATATTCTTTATCATTATTTTTGAACCTTAAGTATTTAAAGCAGTCTTTTTTTATATGAAATAAATTAGTGTGTTTGCTAATAAAATAATCTGATATTAAAAAAAAAAATAAACTTATAAATAACAATAAAAAAAAATTAAATAATTTTTTAAGCATGATTGTTTGCTGTTTTATATATTTTAGAACTTTTCATTAATTTAAGTATATATTTATTTTGACATTTTAAAACGTTATGTTTAAAAAAACACAAATAGGTTGTAAATAAAAATTATTATAAAACCAAAATGCTAATTAAGATAAAAAAGTTCTAAGTTTTTTATTTAGTTTGTTTTCAAAAAAAACAAAAACTAAAATAGCGATACTTACAGTAAGAATAAAACTTAAAAAAATTAACAATATATCAATAGTTAAATTTACATTAAAAAGGTTGGTAGTTTTGTCTATTAATTGAATTATATACGGATGAGTTAAATAAAGAGAATACGAACATCCACCTAAATAATATACTTTATTTAGCATTTTTTTACCTGAAAAAAAAATATGAAAAATTGAAAAAACAGCTAGCATGGGAAGACCTAAATGAATAGCTCTTGAATGTGGAATTATAAGTAAAGCTAAAAATGTTAAAAAGATCAGAATAAAAATTTGTATATCAAATTTTTTTAACCAAAGAGCTCTGTAAGATATCATTCCAAAAATAAATTCAATTACTATAGGGTTGCTGTAAACACTTAAAATAAAATTTTCACTAGATTTAAAAATAAAAACTACAGATACTAAAAATAAAGCAGAAATTATATCTCTAAATTTAAAACAAAAAATGGAGCTGATGCCAAAAATTAGATAAAAATACATCTCATAGTTTAGTGTCCAGCCTAAAAACAGTATGGGAAAATGACCAGTTTCACTTTTATTGAAAGGAATAAAAAATAGACTTTTAACCAATTCTGATAAATTTGCTTTGGTATTATTGAGTAGGTCGGGTTGAAATATAGCTATTAAGAAAACTGTTAAAGTAAAGAGCCAGTACAAAGGTATTATCCTAAAAATTCTTTTCCAAAAAAAATTTTTTTTTGAAATATCGGTAGAATACATCATCACAAATCCGCTAATGATAAAAAAAAGATCAACACCAAATGCGCCCACTTTGATTGGAGGTAAATGAACACATACGACAGATATTGCGGCTAAAAATCTTAATAATTCTATATATTCAATTTTATTTTTTGTCATTTTTAATTATATTTAAAAAAAATTACTTTAGTCTAGTTTTACTATAAATTCATTTATAATTAATGAGATTAAATTGATTACAAACTAAGTGGTTTTTAATACGTTGTTTTCTTTTAATATTTTTTAAAATAAATATGTTAACATAATGAATTCGTAAATTATGATAAAAAAAGCAAAAATTATTGCAACATTAGGTCCAGCAATACATGATGAAAAAAAATTAAAAGCCCTTGTCGAAAAAGGAGTTGATGCTTTTAGAATTAATTTTAGTCACAATGTTAAGGGCGTTCAAAAAATTGTCTCTAAAATAAGAAAAATTGAACATTATTCTAAAAAGAGAATTTCTATTATCGCTGACTTACAGGGTGTTAAATTGAGAATAGGAAAGATTAATGCAAATTTTATAAACTTAAAACTTAACCAGAAGTATACCTTTGATAATAGTAAAAAAGTAGGAGATCAAAATAGGGTATGCTTTCCATATCCATCTATTCTTAAAAAATTAAAAAAAGGAAATAAAATACTATTAGATGATGGAAAATTTTCCTTCAAAGTAATAAAAAAATTGTCAAATGGAGTTTTAACAGTTTGTCAAAATAGTAATTGCAAAATTAGCAGCAACAAAAGTATACACTTGCAAAACTTTTTTATCCCTTTCAACAACTTAACAAATAAAGATAAAAATGACATCAAAACTGCAAAAAAACTAGGCTGCAATTGGATAGCTTTGTCTTATATTCAAAATGCTAAATTAATTCATCAATCTAGAAAATTAATCAACAATGACATGGGAATAATTTGTAAGATTGAAAACAAAACTGCTTTAAAAAATATAGATGAGATTGTTTTAGCTGCAGATGCAATTATGGTAGCTAGAGGCGATCTAGCCATTGATATAGGACATAGTGAAGTTCCTCAAGTTCAATTAGATTTAATTAAAAAGTGTTCGCAATATTCAAAGCCTGTAATCGTTGCAACTCAAATGCTTGAAAGCATGATTGAGAACAGCACACCCACTCGTGCAGAAATTAATGATGTGGCGACAGCAATATTTCAAGGTGCTGATGTAGTAATGCTTTCAGCAGAAACGGCGGTAGGTAAATACCCTCTTCAAACAGTCATAACTATGTGCGAAACTATAATTTCAACAGAAAAATATAAAAAACAAAATATTGAAGATTTTAAGAATAAAGTAAATATCAATCAAGACCCAAGAAAGTCAGTTGTGCTTTCCGTTAAAGATTTAGCCTACAATCCAACAGTAAAAGCTATTATTGCATTTTCAAATTCAGGTAGTACTGCAAAATTAGTTTCAACAATGAGACCTTCTGTAAAAATCATAACAATTTCTCCAAATATAAATGTTTCAAGGCTAACTAGTTTGTATTGGGGTGTCGAGTCTATTAACAGTAGAGATGCCCATGGATGGAAAGACATGATGGATATATCTAAACAAATTATAAAAATGGATAAATCAATTAAAAAAGATGACAACGTAATTATAACCGCAGGTTTACCTTTTGGTCAGGCTAAAATGACTAATATGATCAGATTTTTTAAAGTAGGAAGTTAGACTAAAAAGTTCTTAAACGTTTATTTGATTTAAAATCATTAATTTATCCTGTGTTCTTAATGGCTGCCGACAATCCTGCTACAGAAGTCATAATTGCATCATCTAGAAATTTTTTGTCAACTAAATTTAATTTACCTTTGTTGCTTTTGCTCATAATTGTTGCCTGCAATATGTTCAGTGCTTCGGTGTAATTATTTCTCACAAAAAGTGATTTTCTAAATTCCTTTCTTTCTTTTACAATATCTTTTGGTGTTATTTTATTGTGTAAATTTTTTAAACCTTGAAATTGAAATCTTAATCTTTTGCCTACTCTTTTTAAATTATTATCTGCCAAATAATTTTCATATATTTTTGATATTTCTGGATCAATTTTAGATATCACCATATCTAAAATATCCATTGTTGAGTAAAAAAAAGGCCAATTTCGTTCCATGTCTAAAAGCGTTTTAGAAAAACTTTTTATTGATGCATACCTAAGTGCTTCAGGTGTTCCAAGCCAAGCGGGTAACATTAGACGTATTTGTGTCCAGGCAAAAACCCAAGGTATTGCTCTCAGTCCTTTTATGTTATCAATATTTTTTCTTTTTGCGGGTCTTGAACCAATAGACAGTTTTGCAAGAGACTTATGCGGAGTTATTGTTTTAAAGTACCTAATAAAATCTTCATTATCATTAATATTTTTTCTGTAAGCAGATAAAGAAATATTACTCATCTTCTCAATTAATACTCTCCAGTCAGCTTTAGGTTTGGGCGGAGGCATTAAAGAAGCTTCCATCACTGACCCAACATAACTACAAAGATTATATTCTGCTAAAGGTTTGTAGCCATACTTTTGTTGTATTACCTCGCCTTGATCTGTAATTCTTAGTTGTCCGTTAACAGAATTTGGAGGTTGAGATTTTAATGTGGCTTGAATAGGACCACCACCGCGTCCTGCAGATCCGCCTCTACCATGAAAAAAAGTGATATTTATCTTATATTTTTTCCCAAGCATTAAAATATCTTCTTGCAGCTTATACTGATGCCAGCTTGCAGATAGCTTACCTGCATCCTTGCTTGAGTCAGAATATCCAATCATGATTTCTTGCTTATGATTGATAAATTTTTGATACCACTTTAAAGAAAAGAGTTTTTCCATAATTGTCTTGGCGTTTTTTAAATCTTCTAAAGTTTCAAATAACGGAACGACTCTTAGTGGACTTTGAATTTTAGCCTCTTTTTGTAAAAACAATACAGACAATATATCACTAGCGTATGCGGTCATAGAGATCACATATGCACCTAAACATTCTTTTGGTTGAGTTGATAAAAGTCGAAACGTTGCCCAGGATTCTTTGTTGTCTTGGTCTTTTAATTTTAAGTTCTTAATGTAATTTTTTTTTTTGATTAACGATATAAGTAAATTAATTTTTTTATCTTCATTAAGTAAGTTATACTTAAATTTTTTACTTATAACTTCAGAAACTAATTTGGCATGTCTTGAAGATTCTTGTCTAATGTCAATTCTTGCTAAATTAATTCCAAAACACCTTGTTCGTCTTATTAAGTCTAACAAGTCACCATTGGCTATTTTTTCACCTTTATTTTTATTCAAGGAATCTCTTACAATTCTTAATGGTTCCAAAATTTCATTTTTGGATTGAATTAATTGTTTTTCATCAAGTTTTTTATTTTCGTTTAAATGTTTTTCAATTAATTGATGTGTAGATCGGATCTTATTTCTTAATGGTCGTAGATAAACCCTGTAAGGTTCAAATATTTTTCCAGTAAATTTTAAGATTTTTTTAGAACATTCATTGATTGATAGGTCTTGAATTAGTTTTGTTAATTCTTTATCGTATAATTTTGCAGCTTGCCATCTTGAAAGTAGGATCGTTTCTTTTGTGACTGATGCTGTAACATTTGGGTTTCCATCTCTATCACCACCCATCCATGACCCAAACTTAATGGGACTAAAATTTTTTGGCAAGTCCCTGTCTAGATTTTTTCTAAAAATATCATTAATTCTTTTGTAAACTTTTGGAATTGTGTCCCATAAACTATCTTCGATTACCGCAAGACCCCACCTTGCTTCATCAGTAGGTTTCGGCTTGCTTCTTTTAAGATCGTCAGTTTTCCAAATAATTGTTATTTCACTATATAGTTTAATATCGATTTCTCGAATTCTAGACGGATGACCATGAAATAATTGTCTTTGTTCTAGCAGTTCTGTCAAGTTTGCATATTTTTGAATTAAAGTTCTTCTTTTTACTTCTGTGGGATGAGCGGTAAGAACTATTTCAATATTTAAATTTTGTGCTTGTTTATAAATTTTATTGTTATTTATTTTTTTATTCTTAAATAATTTTTTAATAATTTCTTCAACAAATATATTTTGATTTTTAGTTTTACTATTTGCATTCTCATATTCATTTAGTTTTCGAGAAGCATCTAAAGATTCAGCAAGATTCATTAGATTTAAAAGATGTGAAAAAGATCTGGTGAGTTTAAATAATTTTTGTGGATTTAATTTATTGATCTCAATAATTAATTGAGTATTTGTTTTTTTTTGATTTAATTTTTTTTTATTTACTTTCGATAGTAGTCTTATTCTTTCTACTAGTTGATAAAAGCTAGTTCCTTCTTGGTCTTTGATAACGCTACCTAAAAAAAAACCTAATAATCTAACGTCTTCTCTAAGAGATTTAGTTGGAATTCTCTCATAATATAAATCTCTTTTAATCATTTTATGAAATTTAAAATTTGACTATTAAACTTTTATTTTTCTGCACTTAAATTCTATAAAATAGAATTTAAATCAATCCTGCTATTTGGATGGCAGTCTCACACATTCTGTTAGAGAAACCCCACTCATTATCATACCATGATAAAACTCTACTAAATTTATTTTTGATCACTTGAGTTTGTGTAACATCAAAAATTGAGCTATGCGGGTTGTGGTTAAAATCTTTTGAAACTAAAGGTTTATTGTTTATTCCAAGTATACCTTTTAGTTCATTTGTTTTTGAAGCCTCAATCATCGCATTATTGATATCTTCAGGACTAACTTCTTTAGTGGTTACTACTGTAAAATCAATTAGTGATACGTTAGGTGTTGGCACTCGTATTGCTGTGCCGTCTAATTTTCCGTTAAGACTAGGCAAGACTAAACTCATTGCTTTAGCTGCACCTGTAGAGGTCGGTATCATTGAGTCTCCTGAAGCTCTAGCTCTTCTTAAATCTTTATGAAGCGTATCTAATAATTTTTGATCTCCAGTGTAACTGTGGATAGTCGTCATATAGCCATACTCGATACCAAAATTTTTTTCTAAAACCATGGCCACGGGTGCCAAGCAATTTGTTGTGCAAGAACCGTTTGAGATGACGTTATGTTCTTTTTTTAGCTCTGAACTATTAACACCTTGAACTACTGTAAAATCAACTTCTTTAGCTGGTGCTGATATGATTACTTTTTTTGCTCCTGCTTTAATATGTTTTTCTGCAGATGTCTTGTCTAGAAATAAGCCTGTACATTCTAGCACAACGTCTACACCTACTTTACCCCAAGGTAAATTTGCTGGATCTCTTTCTGCAAAAACTTTTATGTCTTGATTTAATATTTTAAAACCATCTTTAGATGTCTCAACATCATAAGGTAATGTTCCGTGAGTACTGTCATATTTAACAAGGTGAGCATTCGCTTCTATTGATCCTAGGTCGTTAATTGCAACAACTTGAATTTTATCCTTATAGTTTTCAAGTAGAGCTCTTAAAACAAGTCTTCCTATTCTTCCAAAACCATTAATACCAATTTTAATCATAATTTTTATACGTACTTAAACACTATTATAGCATAAATCACTGAAATTACTGTCGCAATCCAGAGTGTCATGTCCGTTAATCCAAGCCATGCTAAATGAATAAAAGCACTTCCCAATAAAGAGACGAATAATCTATCTCCTCTTGTAGTGTCTAAACCTAGAATTCCTTTGCGTGGTGATCCGCCTGGAACTTTTTTTTCCCAATAATACATAGCCGTTATACAAAGAGCTATAAATATAAAAAAAGTTGCCGTAGGCCAGGTCCATGCCATCCAGGTAATAAAGTCAAAATCAAAAAGTCCTTTTTCTTTTGCCTCGCCTACTTTGTCCCAACCTGCGGCTTGTAAATTTGTAAACATTATACTCTTCCCATCGCAAATCCTTTAGCTATATAATTTCTAACAAAATAGATAACTACAGCTCCAGGGATTATTGTTAGTGTTCCAGCTGCAGCTAATAAGCCTAACTCATAACCTGCTGAACTTGAGGTTCTTGTCATTATCGCAGCAATTGGTTTAGCGATAGTTGCTGTTAATGTTTTTGCAAGCAAGAGCTCAACCCAAGAAAACATAAAACAAAAAAACATTGTAATACCAATTCCCGCAGCAATTGTTGGAATAAATATTTTAAAAAAGAATCTTCCAAATGAATAACCGTCAACATAAGCGGTTTCATCAAGTTCCTTTGGCACCGAGGACATAAATCCTTCTAGAATCCAAACAGCTAGAGGAATATTAAAGAGGCAATGAGATAATGCTATTGCTATATGTGTGTCAAATAGATTTACTGAAGAATAAAATTGAAAAAATGGCAATGCAAATACAGCGGGTGGAGCCATTCTATTTGTAAGCAACCAAAAGAACAAATGTTTGTCTCCTAAAAATTTATATCTTGAAAATGCATATGCTGCTGGAAGTGCTGCTGATACAGATATAATTGTATTAAAAACTGTATAAGTAATTGAATTAACATAGCCCATATACCATGTGCTATCTGTAAAAATTGTTACATAATTTTCTATTGTAAATTGTCTAGGCCACAATGAATACGTATTAATTATTTCACTTGTTGTTTTAAACGACATGTTAATCAGCCAATAAATTGGAAGCATTAAAAATAATATATAAATAGTTGGTACTAGCCATTTAAATCTTTTCATTATTTAGCCTCATCTTTCATCATTAAATTATAAAATACCCAACAAACTAAAAGCACGATAAAAAAATAAATAAGTGACATTGCTGCCGCTGGTCCTAAATCAAATTGACCTAAAGCCATCTTAACTAAATCAATAGATAAAAAGACTGTAGAATTTCCAGGACCTCCTCCTGTTAAAACAAAAGGTTCTGTGTAGATCATGAAGCTGTCCATGAATCTCAAAAGAATAGCTAATGTTAAAACTTTCTTCATTTTAGGAAGTTCTATATATCTGAAAACATCCCATCTGCTAGCTCCATCTATTTCTGCTGCTTGGTAGTAAGCAGGTTGAATAGAATTTAATCCAGCATAAGACAATAAAACTACCAAAGAAGTCCAATGCCAGACGTCCATTAAGACTGTCGTGAACCAAGCATCACCAACTTGTTGTGTAAAATTGTAATCAAAACCTAAAGAATTTAATGAATGACCAAGAAAACCAATTTCTGGTAAAGCAAAAATATTCCACATAGCCCCTACTACATTCCATGGTATCAGTAGTGGCATTGACATTAAGATTAAGCAAACAGGAACACCCCAGCCTTTTTTTGGCATGGTTAGAGCAATGGCTATCCCTAATGGTAATTGAATTAAAAGAATAATAAAAGTAAATAGAAATTGTCTTCCTAATGCAGCATGAAATCTTTCTGAATGTAAAATTTGTTTAAACCATCTTGTTCCTTCCCAGGTAAAAACATTGCTACCAAAGGTTTCTTGGAAAGAATAATTAACAACTGTCATTAATGGGACTACTGCATTGAAAGCAACAAGTACAAACACAGGAATTACGAAAAACCAGGCTTTTTGATTTAGAGTTTTATTCATTATTCAATAATCCAATCGTCACCATAAGCGTAAGTATATTTTTGATTAAAAGTTACAAAAGAACTTCCGCTTGGTATTTCATCTTGAGGGTTTGATAAAATTTTAATTTTTCCACCACCAGTTTCAACATCAACTATTTTGTGTCTTCCAATATTATTTACTTTTAAAACTTTAGCAGGAATACCATCTTTGGAAAAATTGACAAACTCAGGCCTAATACCTACTTGTGTTTTATTAAAATTAGTTTTTTTTATACTTGTGTTGCTAGCAATTCTTTGGCCTGCTAAATTTATTTCTCCGTTAGTAATTTTACATGGAAGTAGGTTCATACCAGGAGAACCAATAAAATGACCTACAAATGTATGTTTTGGTTTTTCAAAAAGTTCAATTGGTGTTCCCGTTTGAACAATTTGACCTTCATGCATTACAACAACTTGATCAGCAAAAGTTAAAGCCTCGGTTTGATCGTGAGTAACATAGATCATTGTTCTTTTAATTTTTTGATGAAGTTCTTTTAATTTTGATCTTAAAACCCATTTTAAGTGA